>Ga0214923_10004957_pt1 | contig 15715 bp, 17 predicted proteins | sample LL1510_MetaG_FD_177993 | JGI IMG/M metagenome (GOLD analysis project Ga0214923, IMG submission 177993) | Freshwater microbial communities from Lake Lanier, Atlanta, Georgia, United States - LL-1510 | ecosystem: Environmental > Aquatic > Freshwater > Lake | place: USA: Georgia | collected...
GCTCAGATCACCTCATTGACCAACTTGGTCATCAAGATCCAGAAGAAGGTAAAGGCTTAATAGCCACCTTTAACTGAAAAGATCAGAACCGTATCCCGGTTCCCCTTCGGGGGAGCCGGGATACGGCTTTTATAAGCACTTAGAGAGTGAAATGTCCGTTTTAAGCGACATGCTGGCCTGAAATTCGTAGGAGAATATGGGTACTGGCGACGGCCAGATTTGCGCCCATTTGATTCATCAGCACGTGCGATGAATCGAGAGGAGTTAGGAAACTAATTCCAAGCCGAGATACGGAACGTCCGTAACTCGACTACCGAAAGGAAACAAATGTCTACAAAGACAACATTCAAGCGCGTAGCGCTTGTAGCTGTTGCAGCTTTGGGTCTTGGTGTTCTCTCTGTTGCGCCATCAAGCGCGACTGTTGCAAACCTTGCAGTAACCGTTACTGACGGAACTGCTGGTCTTGCTGGAGCAGCTTCAGATTCAACCACTGCCGCGGTAATTAACATCACAGGACTTATGGAGGCTGGTGATTCAATCACTGTTCAGGTTATCCAGAAGAGCACACCTACCGGATCTGCTGTAAATGCAGCAGGTGAAGCTAAGTTGCTTAACGTTGATTCAGCCACTCCAAGAATTACAGGGTATGTAGTTGAAACCCTTACCGGTACAGCGCCCGGAGTTAGAATCACCGATGATACAGGTACTTTTGTGAACGGAACCTTGTTCCGGCCATCTGCTGCCACATATGCAGTTTCACAAGCTGCAACAGTTCGTATCGCTCGAGAATCTACTACTGCGTCAGCTCCTGCAGCCAATATCAACCAGTCATTTAAGTTGCAACTCGATTCTGCAACGACAAATGATGGTGGTAATGACACACGTACAGCGGGTACATACACCTACACCGTCATTGTGAAGACATGGGGCGGACAGGCCAACAACCTCCTTCCAGCTTCTGTTGTTACAAAGGATGTCAGCATTGTGATTGCAGCAGCAGCGAGTGCTTCAGAGACTCCATCGTCTGCATACTCAGGTGCGTTTATTGGTAGCGCTTCAACTGTAAGCCCAACTTCTGATTCCGCTTCCGTTAGCGGAGTTGCAACTGCGGGAACTACAGCTGCAAACCTGAACGTACTGGTGAGAAATGCGCTGAACGGTACTGCAGCAATTGATACCGTAACCGTCACTATCGCAGGTCCAGGTCTTCTTGACCTAACCACCGATAGTAAGTACTACAAGGGTGTGGGCATTGGTGATACCAATATCCCAATCATTGGTGATGGTTCGGCTGGCGTTGCAACAATTACAGTTGCATACGAGCTCACAAAGCAGACATTCACAAAGACTGTCACTTTCTACGCTGCGGATGCGAAGACAATCACACCTTCAGTTCGCACACCAATCCTCAAGGTTGGAACCAACACAGGAGCACTTTCAGTATCAGCAGTTGATGCTAATGGTGCTGCATGGCTAGGAACTGCATATGTTGTAGCCTCAAGCGCAGCTGATGCAGCAATCGCAGGATCAACAACTCCAGCGGCATGTTCAGCTTGGACAGCTACCAACGGAATCCGTTGCGATGTCACAGGTGTTTCAGCCGGAACTGCAAAGTTGACAATCATGGATAAGTCAACACTTGCTGCATCAAAGGCAACAGCAGAAATCTCTGTTACTGTTTCAACAGCAGTAGCAGCAGGCGTCAAGGTTGAATTTGATAAGTCAACTTATGCTCCATATGAGAAGGCGACAATCATCGTCTCTGTTGTGGATGCAGCCGGAAACCTTGTTCCTGCTAACACACATGCAAACCTCTTCGCTTCTGGCGGAATCGCTTCTTCACAGTCATTTACTGGTACAAGCGACACTCTTACAGCAGTAAGCGTTACAACTGAAGTAGCATCTTCTTCAACAACTGGTGCAATCGCACTGAAGAAGATCTACACTGTTTACATGCCTGCACAAGGTGATGTAACACTCTCCTGGACTGGCGGCTCATCACTAGCTGTTGCTGGCCAGGTTAAGGGTTCAGTCACAGCTTCTGTTGTTAACTCATCAGTCGATGCAGCAACTGATGCAGCAAATGAGGCTACAGATGCAGCAAATGCAGCTACAGATGCAGCTCTTGCAGCAGCAGATGCAGCAGATGCAGCAACAGCTGCAGCTCAGGATGCATCTGATGCAGTAGCAGCACTCTCTGCTGAAGTATCAAAGATGATCGCAAGCCTCAAGGCTCAGATCACCTCATTGACCAACTTGGTCATCAAGATCCAGAAGAAGGTAAAGGCTTAATAGCCACCTTTAACTGAAAAGATCAGAACCGTATCCCGGTTCCCCTCGGGGGGCCGGGATACGGCTTTTTTGAGGTTAGGATATAAAGGTGAAAAAATCCATTAATCAATTGGAATCAACAAACTCAAAGCTATTGGCAGGTGGAAGTTTTTTAGTTTCAATATTTATGCTTTCGGGAGTCGTGACTGATCCGGTAAATGCGCCTAAATTATTTATTCTTGGCACTTTCGGTTTTAGTGCCCTTTTAGTTGTAATTCTTTTTTCTGTTAATTGGTTACTTAATTCTTTCCGCCTTCCTTTTTTTTCAGCGATTCTATTCATAGCCGCAAGTTTGAATGCCTTTATTTTTGCCAGCGGCCCTTGGTCTCAAACACTTTATGGCAATTATGGTCGAAATACGGGATTTTTATCCTACATCGCGTTTGTTGCATTTTTTTTACTTGCCATAAGCTGCCGGCAAAAAAAATCTTTTGATTTACTTTTGCAATCACTATTTACAGCTGGAGTTGTAAATGTAGCTTATTGTGCTTGGGTTTTTTTATTTGGTGACTTTATGGCTTGGAACAACACATACAATACGTTTCTAGGAACATTTGGCAATCCTAATTTTATAGGTAGTTTTTTATCTATCTTTGCGTCAGTGGTATTTGCGAAAATTCTCAGTCCTGATCTAACCAACAAGTCCCGGTATCTTCTTTGTGGATTATTTGTCTTGGCAGTGCTTGAAATGCTAAAAACCAATGTTATGCAAGGTAAAATAGTCTTAGCAATTGGGATTCTTTTGGTTTTAGGTTTCTACCTTCGATCAAAGACTAACAATAATCCATTGATGCTTGGGTATGTCCTCTTTGTATTAATTATTGGTTCACTTTCAATTTTAGCAATGCTTCAAAAAGGTCCACTAACAAATTTGATCTACCAATACACCGTTTCGCTTCGTGGGCAATATTGGAAGGCTGGAATAAATACAGGTTTTCATAATCTTCTGAATGGTGTTGGTTTTGATGGGTTAGGTGATTGGTATCGCCGTATGCGATCTGCTAAAGCGCTAGTTACACCTGGAGTAGATGTCACAATAAATACATCGCACAATGTGTTTATTGACATGTTTGCATTTGGTGGATTACCACTATTTTTTTCTTATCTCTTGATTGTTGCATTTACTTTGTATCGTATAATTATTGTTGTTTTAAAAAATAAATTATTTGATGTGACTTTTGTTTCTTTGGTTGTTGCGTGGATGGGTTATCAGGCTCAGTCATTAATCAGTATCAATCAGATAGGCCTTGCAATTTGGGGATGGGTACTATCTGGAGGAATAATTGGCTATTCTAAATTATTAATGAATAAAGAGGATATTACATCTGCAAAAAATGAGTTTAAAAATTCAAAGTCAGGTGTAGTGCATGTGACACCCAATCTTATTGCCGGTATTGGGATGATTATTGGCGCAATAATTGCGGTACCACCACTTAGTTCGGATATGAATTACTACTCATCACAGGTTTCACAAAGCGCCGAAAAATTGCGAGCTGCAACACGGTCAAGTTACATGCATCCTCAAAATACTAGCTTACTTCTTAGTTCAATAATTTCTTTTGAGCAAGCGGGATTACATGATTTGGCCTATCAAACTGCTCAGGAGGCATTAAAGTTCAATCCAAACTCTTTTGAAACTTGGAAAGTTTTTTACTTTCTTTTAAAATCTTCTCCGCAAGATAAAGAAAACGCAGTAGAAAATTTAAGGAGACTTGATCCTTTGAACCAAAATGTAACGGCAGCACCTCGTTGAAAATAGGTATAATCGGACAAGGGTATGTGGGTCTTACGCTGTCTGCATTTGCGTCCAGAAGTTTTCAAGTAATTGGTTATGATGCTGATTCCAGAGTTGTCGAGCAACTAAACAAGGGCATTTCTCACATTGAAGGGGTTGATTCAGGACTAGTTCAAGAGAGAATTAAAGCGGGAACTTTTAACGCAACAAATTCTGGAAGAGAATTAGAAGCTGTGGACATCGTATTAATCGCGGTACCCACCCCATTGTCGGTTAATAGAGAACCTGATTTGAGCTACATTGAAGCGGCATGCAGGACAATTGGTGAAAATATCAAACATGCAGTCTTAGTAATTAATGAATCAACTTCATATCCTGGCACCTTAAGAAATTTCATTAAGCCAACAATAGAAAAGTATTCAGCAACCTCAATTGAACATTTATATGCAATTTCTCCAGAACGAGTGGACCCAGGTCGAACTGATTTTAACCAAAAAAACACACCTCGCCTGTATGCAGGTTTAACTCCAGAAGCTTCCAGTAAAACTCATGATTTTTACTCAAAATTTTGTGACAATTTGATCGAAGTTTCATCTCCAGAGGTCGCTGAGGCTGCAAAACTTTTTGAAAATACATTTAGACAAGTAAATATTGCTTTGGTAAATGAGTTTGCCCAGATTGCGCATGCAATAGGGATTAGTGTTTATGAAACTATTGATGCGGCAAATACGAAACCTTATGGATTCATGAAGTTTTCACCCAGTGCTGGAGTTGGTGGACATTGCATCCCGGTAGATCCTACTTATTTGGCAGCTATCGCTGAAGAACATGGAGCGCCAGCAACTTTCATCAGGCGTGCAAACGAAGTCAACATTGAGATGTCCAGATATATAGTGAACCGCGTAAAGGCTGACCATGGTGGCACACTCAGTGAAAAAAGTGTTCTCGTAGTTGGTGTCGCATATAAGCCTAATGTGGCCGACGTACGTGAAACTGCAGCAGAGCTTGTCATTGAACATTTGCGTAACGAAGGTGCTGTTGTATCTTGGCACGATGATGTCGTAGGTAACTGGAACGGAGAGAGTTCCGCTCCGCTTACTGGTGCGGATATTTCAATTGTTGTTACTAAACATAGTTCCGTGGATGCGAAGAAAATCCTAGAGAGCGCCCCATATGTCTTTGATACAACAGGAAAAGTAGAAGGAGCTAAAGGGCTTTAGTTTTTAAACTAGCGGCAACACCCTCGATTATTGAATCAAGCGTATGAGTCGGTTCCCAACTAATTGCTATTTCAATTTTTGAAATATCTGGTACTCGACGTTGCATATCTTCAAAGCCTGAGGGGTAAGCCTCGGTATATGGGATGAACCTGACCTTAGATTGTGAGTTGGTTTTGGAGATTACTTTTTCGGCTAATTCCTTGATTGTAACTTCACCTTTTCCACCAACATTGAAGTAATCACCAATTGTTGAATCTGTATCCGCAAGCAGCAAAACAGCTTTGACCGCATCTTCTACGTGGCAGAAGACGCGAGATTGAGATCCGTCGTCGTAGATGATGATGTCTTCGTTTTTAAGGGCAGCCTGGACAAAGCGAGGCACGACCATTCCATATTGACCTGTTTGGCGTGGCCCTACGGTGTTGAAAAAACGAACTGTGGTGACTTTTAGCCCCTTGGTTTTGTGCAGAGTATGGGCGACAGCTTCTTCTAACGCCTTTGCATCAGAGTAAGTCCAGCGAATTTTTTGAGGTGTACCAACTACTCGATCGGATTCTTCATGTAAGGGTTGGTTGGGATTCTTGCCATAAATTTCAGATGTGGAAGCGATGATTAAGCGCTTTTTGAACTGAGTTGCCGCGTGGAGAACAATTTCAGAGCCATTGAAGTTTCGATCGATGGATTCGAGGGTGTGCTCCATGATGTTTTTGACACCAAGCGCTGCAGCCATGTGAAAGACGGTGTCAGAGTTTTCGATTAATTTTTCAACCAGAGCTTTATCTCGGATATCGCCTTCGTGGATTTCGATTTTCCCCTGCAGGTGGGCGATATTCGCCATTGAGCCAGTGCTCATGTTGTCCAGGATTGTGACCGAATCTCCGCGGGCAATTAGTGCATCGGCGAGGTGAGAGCCAATAAATCCGGCACCGCCTGTGATGAGAGCACGCATGGGTGTGAGTCTATCTTTGAGTGATTATCTCTTGGTAATCCTTACGGCAAGATAGGCATGTGGCTACCACTGGCGGATTAAGCAGCGCTGAATTAGAGCGTGAAGCAAAGGCGCTAGAACTTTCTAGTTTGAGTCAGGCAGAAGCAATAGAGATTGGGTCGATAGCGCAATCAATCGGTCTGGCTCGAAGTCTGCCGATAGCGGTTGAAGTTCGAATGAAAGAGTGGATTGTTTTTCATGCATCCCTTCCGGGATCAACACCAGAGAATGATTGGTGGATTGGTCGTAAGGCTCGGGCAGTTAATCTGACAGGACGTTCGACTTTACATGAGCGAGTTTTGGCTGAAGAAAGCGGAATTGATTGGCATCAATCAAAAGGTGTGGAAGAAGAGTTATATGCAATTCACGGTGGTGGAGTTGCATTGAATGTTGCTGGTAGTGGACTTGCAGGAGTATTGATTGTGAGTGGGCTTGAGCAGGTTGCGGATCACATGTTGGGTGTTGAGATATTGACAGAGTTCTTAGCTCGTAAGGGAGAGAACCTGTGAGCATCTGGGTTTGTGGTGAAGTACTGATTGATTTGATACCAGATCAAAGTGGTGAAAGAACTCCTCATGTGGGTGGAGGGCCTGCAAATACTGCAAAGGCGTTGGCAAGGTTGGGTCATGATGTGCAATTTATTGATGGAATTTCTATTGACAAGTACGGCCAGATGTCAGAGAGAGAATTGCTTGATGATGAAGTCAAATTGGATTTAGCTCGTAGGAGCGATAAGCCAACTTGTTTAGCGATTATTACTCTCAACGAAAATGGTGGCGCAAGTTATCAATTTGAAATTGATGGGACAGCAACTTTCGATTTTTCAGCAGAATGGCTTCCGGATCCATCTAGATATAAGCCACAAGTACTGCACATCGGAACACTTGTAACAGTGATTCAGCCAGGAGCTGATGTTCTCTTTGAATGGGCGCTGCAGGTGGCTGAGTTTGCACCGATTGTCTTTGATCCCAATGTGCGCTCAGTTGTCATGAGTGATCATGAAAAATATGTGGAAGCTGTAGAACGCTGGGTATCGATTTCATCGGTGGTCAAAGTAAGTGATGATGACATGGCTTGGCTCTATCCTGATCAAAGTTACGAGGCTGTGGCAAAGAGGTGGATTGATGCGGGTGCCGCTCTTGTCGTGGTCACACGCGGTGCATCAGGCTTGGTGGGCTTTACAGCAGATGGTTCAGTTGAAGTGCCTGGTGTAAAGGTGGATGTGGCTGACACGGTCGGTGCAGGTGACACGGTCGGTGCGATTATTGTGGAGGCGATGATTGAAAAGGGAATCCTCAATTTAACTGGTGATGTTTTGAAATCTGTATTGCATCGAGCTGCAGTCGCAGCAGGAATCACCTGTTCTCGAAAAGGTGCGCAGCCACCATACAAACACGAACTTAAGGGAATTTAGGTTTTAACGTGCAATTTATTGATGATGCTGAATTTCAAGTTGCAATTGATTTAGATAATGGTGGGCGAATCTCATCCATCAAGTGGCGTGAGATGGAATTTACAGTTCCTTTCCGAGGACACGTTCTAACAAATGGTTGGTATCCCATGGCGCCGTGGGCGGGGCGAGTTAAAGAGGGATTAATTTCATCTTCATCCGGTGAAGTTCATCAGTTACCTACGAATATTGACCCACCACATGCGATTCATGGATTTGGTTTTATCTCTTCTTGGCAAGATATTGGCCCAGGGCGGTCGTTATTGCACCTACCAAAGCCATATTTAGGTGCAACAGTTGAACAGAGAATCGAAGTCTTAGATGATGCCATTAGATGGTCGCTTGAATACGACGATAACGGTTGCGATATTCCAGTTTGGATGGGGCTTCATCCATGGTTTGCACGAGATTTAGGTGTTGGAGGATCTGCTGAGATTGAATTTAGCGCTGGCAAAATGTTGAAGCGAGGTTCTGATGGAATGCCAACTGGTGAATTGATCACACCGCCTGCACCACCATGGGATGATGCATTTACTGAAATCAAAGGAGTACCAGCAGTTGTCTGGGAAGGTGTTGCACGGATTGATATTGAATCTGATGCACCATGGTGGGTTGTTTACACTGAAGATTCAGATGGAGTCTGCATTGAACCGCAGACTGCACCACCGGATGCGGCTAATTTAAAGATTAGTGGCGAGAACTACATCGAAGCCCTCTTTGTATTCTCTGGTGACTAAATAGAATCAACTACATGGCAACCGTCATCAATCGCGAACACTTGAAGGCGCTTCGAGCAAAGGAAGAGCAGCGCTTTCTTGATACCCATAAAAAGTCAGCTGCTGCCTTTGCGGAATCGAAAAAGGTGATGCACGAAGGCGTGCCAATGTCCTGGATGGCAAAGTGGCCAGGCGCTCACCCGGTCTTTGTGCTGCAGGCTAAGGGGGCCAGGTTTATCGATATTGATGGCAATACCTATGTTGATTTCTGTTTGGGAGATACCGGGTCAATGACGGGGCATTCACCAGATGCAACGGTGGCTGCGGTGCGCGAGCAAGTGGGCAAAGGAATTACGGCGATGTTGCCGACAGAGGATGCGGCAATAGTTTCAGGATTATTGCGCGAACGATTTGGTTTGCCGCTCTGGCAATTCACGGTGTCGGCAACCGATGCGAATCGCCATGTGATTCGTTATTCACGCATGATTACGGGTCGTAGCAAAATCATCGTGATTGACCGTTGCTATCACGGATCAGTCGATGAAACCTTTGCAACGCTAGATGATGCTGGATTCACTGTTAAACGCGAAGGGAATATTGGAGCACCGGTTGATTTAGCAGAGACAACCAGAGTTGTTGAATTTAATGATTTGGTTGCGATGGAGAAAGCGCTTGCACACGGGGATGTAGCAGCCATTTTAATGGAACCTGCGATGACAAATATTGGAATCGTGTTACCTGAAGATGGATATTTGGTAGGCGTGCAAGAGTTGGCCAAAAAGTATAGTGCTTTTCTAATTATCGATGAGACCCACACAATTTCTGTGGGACCTGGTGGAATGACTGGTGCACTTGGTTTAAAACCTGACTTCTTAACAATTGGCAAGGCGCTCGCAGGTGGAATTCCAACTGGTACTTTTGGTATGACACATGAGATTGCTGAGCAGATAAAGAAAATGGTTGAACTATCCATCATTGATTTAGGTGGAATCGGGGGAACCTTGGCTGGCAATGCGTTGTCGCTTGCGGCGATGAAGGCAACGTTGACGCAGGTGCTAACTGAAGATAACTTCAAGAGAATGATTGAACTAGGAAATCGTTGGTGCGATGGTATTGATGCAGTGATTGAAGAATTTGATTTAGATTGGCATTGCAATCGACTTGGAGCACGTGGTGAATATGTCTTTAAAGGAACGGCGCCTAAAACAGGCAAAGAAGCGGCTGAATCAGGGGATTTTGAGTTAGAACAATATATTCACCTGCGGTTGCTCAACGATGGCTTTTTGTTAACACCATTTCACAATATGGCGCTGATGTGTCCTGATACAACGGCTGAAGATGTGGATGCTCATACTGCTGCTTTTCGGGCTATGTGCGCTGAATTAGTGCAGGCTTAGTTGAACCCAAGGGATTTATATAAACCCTTACCCGCTTCATTCTCGTCATCTACATACAACATTGCTTGCTTGATGCCCTTTTCTTTCAGGTAGATCAAACCCTCTTGGCAGACCGCTTTTCCGATTCCCTTTCCAGCTTCGCGTGGGTCAACGCCGATGACGTAGAGCTCACCGATGGGGTCTTGATTAACGAAGTCATGGTGGATTTTGGTCCAACAGAATCCGACAATTTTTCCATCGTGCATGCAGAGAAAGAAGCCGGCGGGATCAAACCAAGGTTCGTTCATCCTATTTTCTAGATCCTGCATCGCCCAATTTCCTTGATCAGGGTGGTGAGCAAAGATTTTGTTGTTGAGCGCAAGCCATTCTTCTTTATGCGTTGATGGGTCAAAGGTAATGAATTGATAGTTGTGTGGAATATGTGGGATTGGATCTATGAGCGAGCGGTGCAGTTTAAGAATGTGGCGCATGAATTAGACAAGCTCAGAAATTGAGGTTTCTTTGCCACCACTCTGAACGGTAAAGCGATATCCAACATTGCGCACTGTGCCGATGATGGATTCAAACTCTGGACCTAATTTAGAACGAAGACGACGGATGTGAACATCGACTGTGCGAGTTCCTCCGAAGTAGTCATAACCCCAAATTTCTTGCAACAACTGTGCTCTTGTAAAAACGCGACCTGGGTGTTGTGCCAGGTATTTCAGTAGTTCAAACTCTTTAAAGGTGAGATCAAGTGAAGTGCCTTTGATTTTGGCGGTGTACGTGCTTTCATCAATCACAACATCGCCTTGGCGAATCTCAGATGATGAAGGATCTAGTGAATCCAAGTGAGCTGCATGTGCACCTACAGCAATGCGGATGCGAGCTTCTACTTCAGCAGGTCCTGCAGTATCGAGAATGACATCAGAGAATCCCCAATCAGCTGTGAGCGCTGAAAGGCCGCCTTCGGTGGTGATGGCGATAATCGGAGCACCGACTCCGGTGGATGCAAGTAACTTGGTAAATGATTTTGCATTCGGGAAATCACGACGTGCATCGACGAAGACGATATCCATGACTGGCGTATCAACTAAAACAGTTGCATCAAGTGGAGCAACTTTGCAAACGTGTTGCAACAAGGCGAGTGAAGGCAGAACTTCTGCACTTGCACCTTGCGAATTGGTCAGTAGCAACACCTTAGCCATTGTGTGAGAATACTCGTGTGAAAAATTATCTTCCACTTGCAATCGTGCTGGTGCTTGCCACCGCATATGGATTGTGGTGGAAGCGCGGAGAAGGTGCGATTCGCTCCAATAAAGCGATCCCTGGCCATCGTTTAAGCGAGCAGGTACTCGGTGAGGCGCTGGGTTCTCGGGCAACGATGGTGCAGTTCTCATCAGCATTCTGTGCGCCATGTCGGGCAACGCATGCCTTGTTGTCGCAGATGGTTGAAACCATCCCTGATGTGAAGCACATCCATATTGATGCCGAATCGCATCTTGAATTGGTGCGTCAATTAGATATCCGATCAACACCAACGACCATCTTTATCAACAAAGATGGAATCGAAGTAGGACGTGCTGCCGGAACGCCAAAGCGTGAACAAGTGCTGAAGGCGCTTGAAGCGATACATTAATTCCTGCAAGTACTTACTTATTGCAAATCCTTAGCAACTCGCATATTTCATAAGCACTATCTATTCTTCCCGCATGTCTGAGATTCTAAATAAACCAGAAGTTGCAAAGATTTATATCGACGCACGTGGTCCACGATTTGCTGCATCAATTACAACTCTAGTTCTTGCAATCGCACTTGTTACACAAAGCGCTTGGGTGCTTGCGCTGCAAGGATTGGTATTTTTGATTGGTGCTGTGCGCGGACCACAGTTCACTCCCTATGGCTTGATTTTTAAATCACTCATTAAGCCGCGCCTTAAGAAAGAAGCTCCAACAGAAGATGTGCGACCACCGAAGTTTGCACAAGCTGTTGGATTCTTATTTGCACTAGTTGGGTTAATCGGTGCAATCGCTGGATCAAGTGCTGTCTTTACCGTTGCAGTTGGACTTGCGCTGGCAGCTGCTTTTTTGAATGCAGCCTTTAACTTCTGTTTGGGCTGTGAGATGTACTTACTCGGACTTCGTTTTGCTACAAAGTAATTAATTAAAAATTAAAATATAAAAGGAGAAAAAATGTCAAGAGAAACATCGCTCGTCACTGCTGATTGGGTGGCAGAAAACCTCAAGAATCCAGACGTTGCCATCATTGAAGTTGATGAAGATACAACTTTGTATGGACAGGGCCATATTGAAAATGCCATTACCTTTCACTGGCGCGAAGATCTACAAGATGGGTTGATTCGCGACCTTATTTCAAAGGAGAAGTTCGAAGCACTTCTTTCGAAAAATGGAATCGCAAATGACACAACGGTGGTCTTGTATGGCGGCAATAACAACTGGTTTGCTACCTATGCATTCTGGTATTTCAAGATTTATGGTCACCAGGATGTCCGCTTGCTCGATGGTGGTCGCAAGCGTTGGGAACTCGATGCTCGCCCTTTCGTTACCGAGGTTCCCGTACGCACGGCAACTCGATATGTTGCAAAGGAGCGCGATAACTCAATTCGTGCATTCCGTGATGAAGTGGTTGCAGCGATTGGAACAAAGAACATTGTGGATGTGCGCTCTCCTGCAGAGTTTTCAGGTGAATTGGCAGCTCCTGCTCATCTTCCACAAGAAGGCGGACAGATTAAGGGACATATTCCAACCGCGAAGAACATTCCTTGGTCCAAGGCTGCAAATGAAGATGGCACCTTTAAATCTGATGCAGAGCTTAATGAGATCTACACAGGTGCTGGTGTTGATCTAGCAAAAGACACTATTGCTTACTGCCGCATTGGTGAGCGTTCTGCATTTTCATGGTTTGTGCTCCATGAATTACTGGGTGTCAACAATGTGAAGAACTACGACGGATCGTGGACAGAGTACGGTTCACTCGTCGGCGTTCCTGTAGCCGTTGGTGCGTAGGTTTAATTAAATGCGCACATGCGGTGCAACGCCCGGCGGTCCATCACTTGATGGAATCGATCTTGCAACCCAGACTGTGATTCAGGGAGTCATCCTCAAAGAGGGTGTGGATGATTCGGTACCAAATGGTGCACCTGTCACAAATGGACATGTGAGATTGCTTGATGCTTCTGGCGAATTCACTGCAGAGGTTCCGACCAATCAATCTGGTCAGTTCCGCTTCTTCGCAAGCCCTGGTGTGTGGACCTTAGTGGTTCAAGCACCAGGGGCTCGCGTAGAACATAAAGTCAGTGCGCAACGCGGTGTGCCTACTGATCTTGTTATACATATTTGAATTCGCGCATCAATACGTAGTGAAAGTAGACTCACCTCTATGGTTGAAAAACACGAACTCCATGAAAAAGGGCTACGCCTTACCCCGCAACGTGAATTAGTGCTCTCAGCAGTTCGCGCACTAGGACATGCAACTCCTGAAGAAGTAGCTGAAAAAGTTCGTCAGACACATCCTGGAATAAATTTATCGACTGTCTATCGCAACCTTGAAACACTTGAAAATGTTGGTTTAGTTCAGCACACCCACCTTGGACATGGTGGCGCCACATATCACGCAGCTGAAGAGCTGACTCACTTGCACCTTGTCTGTGGTACTTGTGGTTCTGTGGGCGATGCACCCATCGATGTGGCAGCAACATTTGTGCAGACTTTGGCAGATGACTACGGCTTTAAGACCGATGTCACACACTTTGCCATATATGGCACTTGCGCTGCCTGCGTTAAATAACACTGCGTACACTTATCTTTTGTGACCGCTGTTTATGTAGAAGAAGGTCCCGATAAAGGCGCCGTTTGGCACTTCGGTGAACCCAATAAGGAACAGCGCGCGCTCCTTGAAGGAAAAGCGTGGGCTGACTTATCTCATCTTGCGATAGTTGCAGTCAGCGGCGAAGATCGCTTGAAATGGTTACATGATGTAACTACACAATATTTGCTTGATCTGCAAGCAGGTCAGTGGTTACCTGGCATGATTTTGGATCCGCAAGGACATGTTGAGTTTCAATTTAACTTAGTCGATGATAGTTCGACCACGTGGTTGGTGATTGATCCTGGTTATGTGCAAGGACTCATTGAGTATTTGCAGAAGATGAAATTTATGTTGCGCGTTGAGGTGCATAACGCATCTGCTGAATATGCAGTCTTTCGAGCACCTGGTTTGCCCACTGAAATTGGTGGACCGCTTGCACTTGTGCCGCGTTCTGAAGTTATTGAGATGGAAGAAGCTTTTGGTACGGCAGGAATTCAGATTGGTACTTGGGCGCTAGATGCAGAGCGCGTAGCGGCAGGGCGTCCGCGACATGGCATTGATACCGACTTTAAAACGATTCCTAATGAGCTTGGTGTTCTTAATAACGCAGTGCATATGGCTAAAGGGTGCTATCGCGGACAAGAGACAGTTGCGAAGGTGTACAACTTAGGAAAGCCACCACGTCGTTTGGTGATGCTCCATTTAGATGGCCATGCTGTGGTGATGCCACCCTCTGGAACGCCCGTGATGAATGGCGATGTGCAGGTGGGATTTTTAGGAACCGTTGCGCGTCATCATGAATTAGGGCCGATTGCACTTGCCCTGGTGAAGCGAACAACTCCGGTTGATGCGCAATTAATGGTGGGCGGAGTCGCTGCCTCTCAGCAAATCATTGTGGAGGCGTAAATGAAGTTTATTGGCCAGTTATTTGTCGTTCTCATCGCTTGTTACGTCATCATCATCGCGGTACGTAAGCTTTAACAGTTACTCTTAGCGCGTGGAGTTCTTCACAACAGTAATCTTGGTAGTTCTGGCTTTTGCAGCTGGTGTGGGGCTTCTCGTTTTTGGGATTCGCGGAACGCGTGAATCAAAAGCGCGTGATGGACGTACATATAAGAGAGGCAGGATCTAGTGGCTTTCACAATTCCTGAAGGGCTACATCCTGATCTCAATCCACTGGCATGGATGATTGGGACATGGCGCGGCAAAGGTCGCGGTGAATACCCCAATATCGAGCCTTTTGAGTTTGCCCAAGAAGTTGTCTTTAATCACGATGGCAGACCATTTATGAATTACTACTCACGTTCGTGGATTATTGATAAAGATGGCGAAATTGTTAGACCGGGCGCATCGGAAGCAGGATTTTGGCGAGTAAAGCCACATAACGTTTTAGAAGTTGTGATTTCACATAACACCGGTATTGCCGAAGGATGGGTTGGTCAATTTGATGGACCGAAGATTCAACTTGTCATGGATCAGGGTTATTCGGCGCCCACTGCCAAGATTGTCACTGCTGGTGTGCGGTTATATGGATTGGTAGCTGGCGAACTCTTTAGCGCATATGACATGGCAGCAGAAGGACAAGAGTTACAAGCACACATTTGGTCAACGCTAGAAAGACAATCGGAGCAGTAAATGTCAGATGCAGTTCTTGCCGAATATGTGCGCGATGGCGTTGTTGAATCTGTTCATCGCGGATGGTTGCTTGCGCTCAATGCAGATGGAAGTACGGCGCTTTCGTTAGGTGACAGTACGCAGTTGATATTTCCGCGGTCGACTGTGAAATCAATTCAGGGCGCTGCCATGGTGCGAAATGGTTTGAAGTTAGAGCCACGTTTGCTGGCACTTGGTTGTTCAAGTAATTCGGGATCAAGTGAACATTTGGCTGGGGTTCGCGAAATATTGGCGCTTGCACAATTAGATGAAAGTGCGCTGCAGTGCATGCTCGATAAACCACTGGGAGATCTAGAGCGGCGCGAATGGGGCGATAAACCTGCAACTCGGATTTCGATGAACTGCAGTGGAAAACATGCAGCGATGTTGCTTACCTGTGTAACCAATGGTTGGCAAC
>Ga0214923_10004958_pt1 | contig 15715 bp, 13 predicted proteins | sample LL1510_MetaG_FD_177993 | JGI IMG/M metagenome (GOLD analysis project Ga0214923, IMG submission 177993) | Freshwater microbial communities from Lake Lanier, Atlanta, Georgia, United States - LL-1510 | ecosystem: Environmental > Aquatic > Freshwater > Lake | place: USA: Georgia | collected...
TTGCTGTGTTCGAGCGCGGTTATAACGCTGCCGCCGACCAACTCGCGCGCGACTCCGTACTGGTCGGCTATCGCGCCTCCGCGGGCGGATAGCCCCATTAGTGTCTCAAGACTTACGCCCGAGTCAAGAGCCGCCATTTGCGTTCGGCGCATGAGATTTTCAATCTTGCCCGGCGACAATGACGACATGGAATTTTGCGTCAGCGCTTCCATGGCGGCTATCAGCTGCTGCATTGGCGCGTTAGACATTCCGTTATCGCCAAATATGTTACGAACAGCGCCGAGAGCTTCCGTGTACTGTTTAATTGAATTTGATACTCGCGTGGCGTCTATTTTACGCACAGCGTCGGCACCGCCTGAAATCTGTGTTATTTCTTCAATATCTGCCCCGCGGCCCATAGCGGCTTTAATCGCCTGGTCGGCAACGGTGCTATCCGAAAATTTCATTTTATCGCCGCCGGCCTCCTGAAAGGCCCGCTGGCGCTCTTTAGCGCCTAGTTTGCTCATACTGGCCGGAAGCAGCCCGCGAGCGGATAAGTCCGTCATAAGGTCGCCTACGCGGCCAGCAGAGAAACCTGACACGTCGTTTAAATCAGCGGCGGGCCCGTACAAATTGCTGTACACCTGCTCAGAGAACATTTTGAGCGATTCTTCGCTCATCCTATCTCGGCCGGTAATGCTGTCTGTTCTGTAAAGCCCAACCTTATTAGCGGCGTTCGCCAGCCGTACGGCACTACCGCGGCGGCCAAAAAACAGGTCTTCGGCGTTTTGCGGGCCGAGCAGCATTTCGGCTATGCCCATGGCCACCGGGTTATTTATAACACCAGCGAAGGTTTTTAAGTGCGCGCGCTGCAGCGGTGACGGTTCGCTGCCAAAAGCCCGCGATTGCATCCCCGCCAGATTGCGATAAATAAATTCTTGGTCAATTTTTTGCGCGTTATCCGTATTTGCGCGCGAGGCCGCCTGCCATTTTGCCGCCATCATTTGGTCTAAAAGACCCTGCGACTGAAACTGCTGCGGAATAAATTTTCCGCCCATAAATGACTGCAGCATAGGCAGCGCTACACGCGCCAGCATTACGTCAAGCTGCGGATTGCCAGTTTGCCCAAATGGGTTGAAATTTGACTGCTGCTGATTAAACATCTGCGGCGCCGACTGGTAACCTGAAAGTCCAAATTCGCTCATTTTATTCGCTTCCGTTTGGTCTTGTCGGTTGGCTGGCGGCCTGGCTGGCTACCAGGCGGCGATAACTGGCAATTAAATCGCCGTATTTAGCGTCTATTGTATCTTTTTCGGATTTGTTTTCCTCGGGCTTTATCCAAGGGAAAATAGTCCCCTGAATGGACGTTAATGTTTCGGCTGCGTGGTTTTTGGCGTTTGCCCAACTTTCGGGGTCTAAATTGCTGTGAGAAACGTACGCGCACCAATAACTGTGCGACGCAGCTAGTAATTTTTCATTGGACTGGCGTGTTACTTCGCGCAACACCAACAAATGCCGTAGGCGCCACTGTTTGTCGTAGGGATCGGCGTTAGCGTAATTAAAGGCGCCCGTTGCAGCGGCGCGCACCATAATCGCCGCTGCGCGATCCCTCACCAAAAATTTGGCTCTAACGCCATCGCCTCCAATGTTTCGCAGAGCCGCTGGAACATGCGAAATTGATTGCCAACCAGCCGCCGCGTAATCTCATTCCTGAGCACGCCCACAATTGCATATTCTCTAAGCCTGACTACAGCCGGTTTTTTTGGGTCGTCGGCTTTATTGGGTAATTCTGTCGTAGCCGAAACCGTGTCTAATTCGGGAATAGCCGCGATTAGCTTACCGTCCAGCACAACCTCCTCAATTGAGCAGGCCAGCCTGTATTCAAACATACGTAAAAACCATTCTGTGTCGCTTAAAAAATGGTTGTCGCGCTGATCTAATAAGAGCTGGTGATGAATAATTGTGTTTTCTTCTGCTAATAAGCTGCGAAACCTTACCTTATACTTCCCGCCCATCAATTCAAACGTTTTTTTAAAGCGCTCGTTGCCGAGTGTTATCGCTATAAACGCTTCTTTATCGGTTTCTGTGACCTCGACGTCGAACTCTCGGCGGATATCCCATGCGCACCGCGGGCAAAATACAGGGAGGGGCTCTTGGGTATCCGCAAGCGGCTCAGGTGGCGTGGTTAGCGGACCTTTTAGGTTAGGTTCCGGCTCTGCTTCTTTGGGCGATTCTGGCTTAACTTCCGCCGCTGCTGCCGGCGGCGCTTCTGCTTGTTTGCGGTCGTCTATAATTTGTGTCGACGTAGTTTCTTTATCGCTTTCAAGCTCGGCGTATATTTTTTTAGCGCTTTCAGAAAGACCAGAGGTTTTTCGTTCAAATTCTTGCTGCTGCTTAGCCTGTTCAATCCCTATTTTGGCGCCGGTTAGCGTTGTTTTAACCAACTCGATATCTTCCGGTGTCATGTTGTTAATATCAACGAATAGTCCCGGTACTTGGCTTGGCGGTGTCCGCTCTTTTATGTCCGATAGTACTGTGCCGAGATTTACCGGAAGCGGATCTCCCGGCTGCCAGTCAAACTGCGCCAGCGTTTTTTTCGTGAACTCTGAAACGAACTGGGCCGATTCTTCTGCGCTCATATAGTTCCTTATTTAACGATTAGGTACTTGTCAATTATGGTCTCACGCTGCGCTTCGCCAAATTTCGGCTCTTTGTATGGGCCCTCTAAATCCCCGTTACCAGAACCGCGATTTTTGTCGCGCAAATTACCGCCGCCCGCGTCGACTATGGTGAAGTCCTGTATAACGAAAGCTTTATCTTCTTTGAGTTTTGCTTTGCCGGGGAACGGCCAAGTTTCAGAACCGGAAACGACAGTTACCGCTTTTTCTTCCCATGTCTCCATACCTTGTCCGGCAATTCGCGCCATTTGCTGCCATCTGTCTTCGAATATTTCAAAACCATCTACGCGGTAATCGGCGTCTTTACGGAAACTAAACTCCAGATTTCGTATTACAGTTTTGTTGCCAACTCGCATATCTTCATACCAGAGCGGAACAAACTTGTTGTCGTGTATTTTCTGCAAATCTTCTGGCAGTATTTGATTTATGTCTTTTTTAACGCTCTCTACTATGTCGTTCACTGTGCTTGTGCAGTCGCCTTCGCAAACCTCCGCCGGACCGCCCTTTTCTGTAAAAATATGCCCCTTGTTAATAAAGATATTATTGCGCCCCACGAACGAGTAGCCGTCGCGCTGCCCGTCGGCCACTATATGTCCGTCAGTAAACAGCGGCCCGTTCAAAAATGTATTCTTTTTTCCAAACGCGCTCACAACGCGAACATTGCCGTCTAATTTCTCACGAAACGCGTGAAAAATCTTTCCCTCTTCGTCGTCTATGTAGTGATATACGTTTTTCGCTTTGGTCATGACCGTACCCTGACCAAAACTGGCGTCAAGCGTGATGTTTCCTGGTTCGTCTACTTCCGGGTGCCCCTTATATCCGCCGACAGTGCGCATATAAATATTTTTGGCGTGCGTAACAACTTCTGCTTTTTTAGCTCTAATCACTACACCGCCAAAAACCACGCTATCGCCCGGCTCGTCGAATTCGTATATGGCGCTCTTTGCGCGACTCTCAATAAGCACGCCGCCGAGCTTTTTTGACGAGTCATTTCCGGCGAGAATCATGACGTTCTGCTCAGCCTTCACGCGCACATTTTCTTCTGTGGCGGATAGGTCTATCGTTTTGTCCGCACGCACAATGCAATCTCTACCGGCCCATACTTGCGCGTTGCGGCCAGGCTTAAGCCACACATCTCCCGGAGCAGATATTGTGATGCTGCCGGCGCTCATGCGAATCTCGGCGCCGTACCCGTCGCCAATCACAATACCGCCATCTTCCAACAGCGAGATGAACGATTCGCTAGCGTAGAAGTCCTGACTCGAGTAGCGATGGTCTACGTTGATTGGTTGCGGGGGCGGCTGGTCTAAATACATAGAACCCTGCAGAGAACTATAATCCGGCACTATGTGGTTGTACTGTGCGTGCTGAAGTTCGCTTTGCTCCCACGTCTTATAGTCTTTTGCGTGCCAGTGAAACGGGTGTAAACCAGCATAGTTGAATAAGTAACCGTGTAAATCCAGTACGCCGGCCGCGCGCTGTAAATGCGGATATTTATCAGTTGCCTCTAGGTCTCCGGTTATAGTGTGCTCCTTGCCCGTGCCACTGCCGTATTTACCGGCGAACTTATAATTATCTTGGGTATCGCCGTTTCCGTCTTCGGGCCGGCGGATACGCGCAGGTACCGGCAACAATAACCGCTTAGCTAGTGTGATGCCTTTTGCGGAAGCGATAAACCGCCTACCGTCGAGCGCAGTGTTATCTTCCGATAGCCCGATTGGCGGTTGCTCTTCATGCTGGGTTTGTTTGGCCGGGCCTTTAACCGCGGTGCGCCCAACCGTTAATTCATTTTGTACTGTAGACTCAAAAGGATCTGGCGATGCGCCGCCGCCGGTAAATTTGTATGTCCACCAAGTTGCACCGTCCGGCGGCGCGCAAACTACAGTACGCCGCCCCTGCCCGTAGTAGCCATAAAAATCCTGTGTGCGGTGAAACGGCTGCTGGTTTTCGTATTTATTTTCCCAGTGCGCGTAATACGGCTGCCCTTTAGCCATCATAAAAGCAGCCGCGTTATACGTCTGAATTGTGTCTTGTCCGGGCTGTAACATGCCCAAGGCTTCCCACGGATACGGCGAGTAACCTTGCGTATCGTTGTACTCTGCTTGATCCATGTAGGCGTCGCGCTCGTGCCCGGCTGTCCATGTTTGCAGGTTGTAACCGCCAATCCGTAACAGCTGATCGTGATAGAAGCCAAATACGCCTGTAAATTCGTTGACGGCCATTTGCACCATAAAATCATCGAGCGTGACTTTTAAACCGGTAGTGGCAATAGAGCCCCACTCGCCGGCGTGCGTGCTATCAAATGGCCGCCACGTGCTCCAATTAACGATACCGCCGCCATCCGCAAATTTTAAATACTGCTTATGCGCCTCATCCACACGTTTGCGAGAGGCCTGGTGTATAAAATCATGTACGGATTCCTGGCCGCGGTGCACTGTTGGCGGCAGCGCACCAAGAATAGTGGCGTGGGTCAGGTCGTTGTGCAGATAGAGCAGCACATGCGTACCGGGCGAGAACGTATTCAGCTCCGTCGCGCCGATAACCGACTGGCTTGTGGCCGTTAATGCCGCCGCCATTACAGGCGTTTTTAAACGTTCCACATTCACGCGATAGCAATTCGCTACTACCGCGCCGTCAATAATTTCGCCTACGCAGATATTACCGCCGTTGTTAAGGCTTGTAACAAACGCGACGCTTTGCCCGTTCGGATCAGCCGTGGGCGCGAGATTGGCGACATCTGCCGCGTTCGCCGTTGTAGGCGGCAGCGCATTCCGCAATTTGCGAACGTCTGCCGTAGGGTCGAAAAGCTGCGATATTGTTTTAGACGGCTGTAGATTTACACTGTGGCCGCTGTTTTGTGCGCCCATTTATAGCCACCGTTAGGTGAGGTTATGGGCATAAAGCCCCGGGTGTTGCCACCCAATACCATAAACAGCGGTTGCGTTTTGCGCAACCGCTGTTTAATAGGTAATTGTGTAATTGCTTAATACGTCGTGCTAATTATACGTTTTCGTAAAGCAGGTCTAAAAACACCATGGCAACGCTTTCCATAATCACAATATCCTGCGCCGATACGCTAGCGCCTAGTGTTGTGATCTTCGGTGTTTTTAAGGTGTACTTTACGCCACGGGCCGCGCCGCCGCCATTGTTGCCGGCCGCGATTGGGCAGCCGCCATTAGCAGTCAGCGCAATATTCTCGCCGGGCTTGTCGCACAACGGGCCGTAATTATCAACGAAAGATTTAAAGACGTTAGAACCGCCTACAATACGCTCAAATTGCGCCTGGCCGCGGCGCCGACCGCCGACGTAATATACATTCTGCGTTTGCCCAGCGCTTGAACCTATTTCATAAACAAAATTAATCGGGCGCTCAATGCTGAAATTAACACGCTGAACTATCGCGCCACTTGAACTAGGCCCTCCGGGCCTACCCGTACCCAGATCCAGTACGCAGTTTTCAGCGGTAAAAGCGCCGCCGATTGTCTGGTCTTTATTTTCAAAAATATTAGCTGCTGGCATGTGCTAACTCCGTTTTAATTTTACACCACTAAGTGCAGCTCGATATTGTTCAGCGGCGCAGGTACCACTAAATCGAGCACAATTTCAATTCGATCTTTTAACAATGGATGCACGCGCAATACGCGAATAGTTCCGTCGATCAGCTGCGAGCCGAGTTCTTGCGTATATCCGTTGGCCTTAAAAAAGTCGATTATTTCAGTTACACGGCTACGCAGGTAGCCCACCATACCCGGTGTAGCATTTGTGCGACCGATGTAAGGACGCAGACGCCGCAGGAACAAGTAAGAAATGGAGTCAACATTTCGTCGAATCATTTCTTCACGACGATTGAGGTCAAGCTTGTCAGTCGTGAGGGCGTGCCGCGTGTACGGCGTGCCGTCGCGATCTTCTGTTACAATCCAAACGCCAGCGCCGGCCATACGGTTGAGCTGCGTTTCGTTAAACATCTTGTAAGACCTCGTGTAATCGTCGAATCCGGCCACTTCTACATTGGTCAGACCCTGATGCGGTACAACGCCTGAAACAAGACCGGCGAGAGCGGCCGCAAGATAATAACCGGGCTGTAACGTGCCGGCCTCGCCGACCTGATCTGGCCACACGGCGCACACGCGGCGGCTAGAAAAGGCGCCAGCCTGTTGCGCGATATCGTCAGCCATCTCATTTCTGTCCATATTGTGCCAAATTTCAACACGTTGCGGCGTTACCACAGCCGTGTCGGTACCCGAATAGAGGCGCAACGAGCTTTCAGATAATACCTCGTCAACTACGTACTCGGCGTACTTTGTGACGCCGAAACCGTCTACGCTGTACTCGTAACGGACAAGGTCGCCCGGCTGTACGCCATTCGTAATAAAATAACCTAAACCGTTCGGTACCTGCAGCAACGTAAACTGATTATCGCCCGTGGCTGCCGGGTCATCCGCAACTGTAGCGAGCACCGGCTCGGGAATAGTGTTGCCGGAAACGCCGGCGATGGGCGCACCTTCGCCAACCAGCATCTTGCTGTTGCGGCTTTGAATAGCGAAAAACCCAGCTTTCCAGTTGTTTGCAATTTCATTCGACTCACCAACGATGTGCGCGGCAAATAAATCTTGAACAACCTTGCTGAAAGTAAGCGGTACAAGATTGTACAGGTCATCACGGCCCTTGAGCCTATCAAGCACCTGCACCCAGCTATCGAGATCGTCCGGCTCGCATACAGCCGTATACTTCACAACTGTGCCGTTGCTATTTGCGAGCGCTTTGTAAACACCCCACTTCAGCGGATTGTCGGGATCGAGCTGTCCGCGAATTTGGCCGATATCGGCCACAGAGCTAATAGCGTTAACCTCGTCACAGAGCTCGCTAAGCCACTCGCGATACTGCACGTACAACGTACCAGCGCGAATTGGCAGCGGCTGCTCGACGCCGGCCAGTGTCCACTCCGGATGGTACGCAATCGCGTCGGCTTTTACGCAGATCTGCGTGTCTTCTTTTACATAATTAACAAGCGGCGCAAAACCAAGTCGGTTTTCGGAAATTTCGATATCGGATTTGATAAACAACCGAATATCCATAGCCGGATATGTGATAGTCTCGTTGCCGGCCTCGTCCTTTGCTACGACAGCGCGCATATCTTCTGGCAGGTCGTCACGAAGAATGAGCTTGTTTACCTCGCCGGCCTTGCTCGACACTACCTTGATGTACCACTTGTCGCCTTTGCGTAACGCTGGAACAGCGCCGCCCGGCGCCGACGAGCCGCCAGAATTGGCGGGCGAAGACGCAAACGCAACGGCAACGCCGTGCGAACCGATCGAGAAAAACGCGCCGGCAGTGTTACCCGAATTTACAATTTCGATAGGGCGGGAAAAATCTAAACCCTTAGCGGTGCGCACTGTAATTTGAGGAAAATTTGTACCGCCCTCTTCGATGTAGCCGCCCTTTACGCACTCAATAATGTACGTATCATTTTTTTCGCCGGTGTACGACGCAGGCACCGCACTGTTTTCGTTATTCGAAATAGCAAAAACCTGCGTGAAATTCTGCGTTACTGTGATAACCCATTTTTGGCCGATAACAAAATTATCGACAACAACCCCTGGTGTAAATGTGCCAGGATCGGGGCTGCCCTCAGCAGCGTTTGAAAACGTAACCTTCAGCCCGCGACGCCCAATTTCGACTTCATCGCCAAACGCGGGCGGTACAACTTCGTACACGTCGTCAAGCTTGCTGGCCGTCCGCACACGCAGCCGCGCAGATGTGCAGCCGCTAACTGTGCTGTCGACCACTTCCACAGTATAAGTTTCTGACACAGCGCCATCTTCTACGCCGCTGTAATCAGTGCCGTTAACGTTTGCAATACGTACGCGATTTATAGCGCCGCCAATTTTTAGCGACGAGGTGAAAGCCGACACGCTCGGGGAGTTGTGAATATCCGCAGTGGCATTTTCAATTTCAGACGGCCTTGTTGTGCTCGCAAAGCCGGTAACCGTTGTCCAAAGCGTCGTCTCTGTGCACGCCTCATCGTTAGCGACGGACCGTAAGTAAACAACGTCGCCAACCTTAACGTCGCGGTCCTTGAACACGTCGCTGCGATTAAAGCTGCCATTCGCGCGATAGTAGATAGCGGTAGCGCCCTCACCCGTGCCGGCAACCGACTCAATCCAGTTCGACTTGTGTACAACCGGCCGCGTCACAACTGCCACATTGTCGATTGTGTCTTCATAATAAAGAAGCAGCGCATTGTCCGCATAAAGCTTGACATAGTCCATATCGACGCGCGAACCGGCAACACGATGCGGCCACCGATAACAAGTATCTGCAAGATGGTTGTACGAACCGACCCGTATCAAATTTTTTTCATCAGAATTCTTATACCGATGGAGCACAGCGTGCGGGCCGGAAATATGCGCGCGCAGCGGCTCTGTAATTTCTGTCGGTACGATCGTGAATTCTTGAAAAACAAGAACTTGCGGTTTAACGTATGCCATAGTTAAGATTCTCCGTGCCGTAAAGCTATGATCGGTTGTGGCTATTCACAGTATAAAAAATGCTAACTGCAAATAAAACACCCATTATTTAATTTTGTAGCGGTAATTAACAGGTAAATAACTCTGACGCCTTTAGGACAATCCGCTTCAAACGCGGCGCATACGGCTGGAGCTCCCAAGACTCCTCGGCGACATATGACACAGTGACAGGTACGGCATAACCCTGCACCACCTCTTTAACTTCACTAACGCCTCCTATCTGCGTGATCATAAAACGTTTTAAATCCATTTGATCACGGATCCACGGGCCGAAATGCTGTAAAAACTTAACAACCTCGATTGCTAGTAATTCTGCCTCAAGGCCCGTTAACGATAAACAGTATAACGTATGGCTGCCCTCCCACAAACCAAGGTAACTAGTAGATCCGGCGGCAAAATTATTACCAGTTTGGTCGCCGATGCTTACACGATTCCAAGACCAGTCGTTACGTTTAATAAGTACGGCCGGGCGTTTATCCTCATCGCTCGGTAACCAACGCGTAATACTCTCGATTAAAATACCGCCGTCGTTTAGCCCGTTTTCGTTTTGTTTCCAGCCGCCCGCATCTAAGAATTTCTGCCGCAAAAGCGCGTCTTCAATATTGTTTGGATCAGTGAAGTGCTGAATGAGCAGCTGCCGCAATAAACCGGTCATGACGTGCGGCCGTGTACCGTACGAGCACAAAGAGCTAACCTTCTGCACCCGGTTTTCTGGCTCTGGCGTTATTGGGCAGTCAGCGCCCTGTTCGTGCGACATTATCTAGATGCTTTCGTAATGAGTCGGTTTTTGGTAGTTCTGGCCGTAAAGAAATTGGCTGCAAAAGCTGCTTATGTTTTGCTATTAACGACGTTTGTTGTTTAATGCGCAATTTAGGAGCTAGCATTAAATATCCCAAAATGTGTCGACACGGCGAACAGGTCCAACTGGCTGGCGCGGACGGCACGACGACGATGAGGAACTTGTTTGTACGCACACGGGTTCAATAACCGTAAGTGGGCGCGTATCTGGGCCGAACGTGTCTGCTTTTTCGTAAAGTAATACGTAATCACCCGGGTCTAATTTAAGGCTATCAGCCCATGCGCCAGTACTATTAGTGACCGTAGCAGCAACCGCTAAATGCCGCGGCGGGTGATCGGGAAAGGCGCGATCTGCCACGGCTTTAGTAAACGCGTAAACGCGCGCGCCGGAAACAGGCGTGTTAATTGCCGTCAAATAGCGTAAATCTAATCCGGTATAATTAGATGTGACTGTCTCACAACCGGTACCCACTCCGGGCAGAGAAATTGCGGGGCCAGATTCTGCGGACACTAAAGGAATACGATACGCGATATTACTGATTGTCAGCAGTTCCATCTGTATTTCGTAGACAAGTGGTACGCCGCGCAATGCAGCTGCTACTTTGACAGCCCGTATAACCCAGCGCTCGTCACTTGTGCCGTTTACCCAGATATCGCGCACATTTAAGGCCGGGAAACCAATAACACGCGCGCTCAATAATGCGTTGTCTCGGGTGGTGCCGCGTAAATTCGCGTCGCTCTCTTCTTCTATTGTTTGCAGACTTAAATCCCAACACTGCAGAGGCAACGCCGGATGATAGCCGTTCTCATAGCCCGTACCAAAACAAACAAGGCAATCTGAGTCGCTCGTTTCTTGCGTTAAAGCCTCGCGGCAGCGCGGACACGGCGAACCATAGCGGAATGCCTTAATTAAGTATCCGCCAACAGAAATTTTCCGGTGGCGTAACGTTTCTTTGCGTATAATTTCTCTGGACAGCACCCAATCATTTTCTGCCAATTCACCCGAGCTGGCCGCTGGCTGCGATACGTAGGTGCCTTGCGGCGTTGTAAGCGCAAGCCGGTAATGCGCAGTAATCACGGTACCGGCGTCGTGCCGCTTATTGTCGAGCGCCGAATAACCATTAACAACCGGCTCGCCGATATCTTGCCAATCGTCTGCTTCTGGCAGCCCGGTACCGCCGACTTGCAACTGGAATACATACGGGCCCGGATCATTAAATTCGGGCTCCAGCTGCCACCATACGCGAGTAGTCCCGTAAATCATGTGGTCTACGGAAACGCGCCGAAACGGATATGTTTTCTGTAACGACATAGCTGCTCTCGTATATGTATTATGGCGGCGCTGATAGCTAAAAAAAAGGGCGCACGCACCTGCAGCGCCCCAAATTGAACTAATAATACTTTAACGTGTTGACGCCGCTTGCTTACCGGCTTCTAGCGCTACTTCAGCCAAATAACCATAATCCGCTTCTTTAAGCGCTGCTCGACACAAACTGAGCGTAAACAAATAACCGGTTGCAGCCTTAAGTGCAACGTCTTTTAATTTGTCTATGGTTTCTATATCAGCACTTGCAAGCGGCATTCCGTTAATCATTTCCAGCAAATCAGCAAGTTGCGTATTGGCGCTGCGGGCAAGCGATATTAGCGCTGTTTCTATGAAGTTAGAAACAGCTTTATACGCTTCTGGCGGCAAGTCGTCATCTGGGTTGGCGCCTTTCGCGACGTTTACTCTTTGTAGTTCCGTATACAGATTTACGCCGTTCTCTTTTTCTATTAATTCTTTTTCACGCAATTTCACGACATGCGCGAGCACCATATCGATTTCGCTTGTTTTGAGCATTTTATCTCCGTTAAAACGCGGCGCGGTAGCAGTAAAATAACCACTACTAAATATGCCGCGGTTTTAACAGATTTTTAGCGCTCAGTAACGCGAGCGAATACCAGACGAGTAGACACCGTACTGGTATAGCGACCCAATCTCGCCGTAACCGCCTTCAAGATTAATCGCGGCTTTTTGGGCGCGTACCCAGTCTTTGTAAGCCTGCCAGCGTACCTGCCCGGCCTGCTCATAGTTAGGCTCTTTATTCTGGTCATCCAGCGATATGCCAGCTGCTGAATAACTCAGCTGATTACGCCGAAACTGCTCGGCTACCATGAAAAATAAGTTAGCGCAAATACCCTCCAGCCAATGGTACCTATAAGGGAAGTCTTGCGTTGTAAAAGTAGCAATAGGCGGCGGTATCTCGTTCCAGTACTGGATCGGTCTGGTTATAGCCAGCGCAATTTCGGCGTCATCAAACATTAAATGATCAAGCAAATAACTTTCTCCCGGCGCGCTGTCCCGTAAGTGCAGTCTGATCTCCGCAATAGACGGCGGCCCACCCGGTACAGAGCTGCCAAACGTACCCCGCGAGATAATAACCGAAAACGTGTTTGAAAAAATCATTTTCGTAGCCACGTCCGGATTTGACGTGTCTATCAGCGCCATTTCGCCGTAATAGACGCCGGGCAGCTGGGTTAAGTTGGTTGGCATGGCTACAGTGACTAACCCAGTTGCCGCTGTTTTAACCGTTGCGGGAATCTGCAGAGGCCCGTAACTACCGATACCGAGAGAAATCTGTTCTTTTATCCGCATTACAATTTGAAACGGATCGGCAGAATCGGAATTATCGGTAAAACCAAGCGGCCGTAAATCAATCGGATTACCGTCTTTGTCGTGCAGTTGCCACTCGATTGTCGTAGTCTGACCTTGCGTTAGCGACACCGCGCGCATACGCGACAAAATAGGCCGGCCGTTTGTCGCAGATACAGGCGCGCTGACAACGCTTTGCCCCGCAAACGGAACAGCATTCGGCGCGGTGGCCTCTCTTGTCGCGGTATCGCAGCACGGTTCCGGGAGCGGCGCATTGGGCGTGGCTATAACAACCATATAATTTGCTCGCTGTATAAAAGATTAAGGGCCGGCCAATGGCCAGCCCTTATCTTATCACGACGACTCGCGATAATTAAATATCAGTCCCAGCCCTGTGCAGGTGTGACGCCGAGCGTGTTGCTGCTAAGCGCTACCTGATCGTGGCTGCCGTCGGCGGTATCCGTGAGGTACACAGCCGGCGAGCTGACAATTACCAACGTGCCCTGCTCAAGCGCTTTCTCGAGAGCCTTGAACTGCCGCTGGCTTCGCTGGTTACCCAGCTTTGCCACTAAATCACCTGGGACCGTGAACGTCGCATTGTTGGCGAGACGCTTGCCGTGCAGCCCGAGAAAGCCGAACGTAGCCGTCTTGCCAGAGACGTTCTTTACAGTCGTGTATAAACCTGCTACTGCCATGTTAAGCTCCTAGTTAGTTAGCCAGCGTTTTGCAGCGCGATCGCCGCGGCGGCTTGCAGCTTCAACACCGCATCAGCGATATTGGGCTGAGCCGCAGCGACGTCCGCCGCTTGATTAAAAGCCGCAACCTTCTCAGACCCCGCCAATCCAGCAGCCACAAGCGCAGCGTCAAGCTGCTCGTTGGCGCTGGCCAGCTTGGAGGTCTGTACGGCGGCAGCCTTTTGCTGCTCAGCCGTATAGAGCACATGAAGTTTTTGAGCAGCTGACCACATTTCTGCGGCCTCGTCCTCAGTGCGCGGCGCAATGCCGTGCGCTGAAAGCTTCTCGAAAAAGTACGGCGCGGCAAGTTCCGCCACGAGCGTAGCGTAACCCTGCTCAGCCGCCTGCTTTACCTGATCCATGTCTGTGCTCCTTGAAAGTTAAACGTTGTTATCACTTGAAGTCGACGCGGGCCAGACCGTTCGTGTGACCGAACGAGCCGCCTGTCGTCTCATAGGCAAAGTACTCGAGCATGTAAGCCTCACGACGGATGTACATCGTGGTGGGCTCAAGCTCGTAGTTCTTGCCGATGAACTTGGGCGAAGCGAACATGAACAGGCTGTCCGTGGGGACAAGGCCGGTCTTGATCGTCACGATCCAGCGGCAATTGAGGAAATTGGTCTCGGCCCAGCCGTTCTTGATGATGTCTTGCGAGAAGTCACCACCCATTTCGTCGCGACCGAACTTGAGGAGTTCCTTGATCGTGAGGTTATTCACGAGGCAAGTTTCAACCTCAAAGTGCGAAGGCGTACGCGGCATGATCTTGAGGGCGTCAACCAGCGTTTCGCGGGTGATGCCGCCATAAATCTCTTCGTACTGCACTTCGCCCGAGCCAACAGCCGGGGCGCCCGCAGTCGGGAGCACGGCGTTGATGGCGGCCATAAACTTGCCGTCTTCCTCGGCGAGCATGTCCTTGATCATGTTGTCCGACAGCACCTGTCGGATGTCCATGACATAAGTGCGCAGCTCGTCAACGTCTTTAACAGCGCGGGGCGACACGATCCGGTCAAACATGACGCGGTAGCGCGGGCCACGGATGTAAAAGTTAATCGGAAGCGTCGAAAACGGGAGCGACACAGCCGCCGGAGAATCCGGCTCCTTGTCGACAATCTTGACGGGCTTGTCAGTATCGACCTGACGATCGAGCTCGTCGTTAGTGATTGTCAGCGGCGGCATAATCCGCCGGTAGAAGCCGTCTTCACGCATCTTGGTACGCGTGAAATCGTTAACCGCATCAATGGCCTGCTTCTGCATGCCGGGGGTATCAAGCTGCTCAAACAGTGTTTCGTTGAGCAATTGAATTTCTTGCTGTGTGGGCATTATTGGAACCTCCGTGTTCCTGATTAGTTAAGGGTTAATTTCAGCCGGGTACCGCGCCGGGCAGCCACACGCTCCAGAAGGAGAGCGTGCTGACGCCGTTGTGGTTGGTGTGCTTACCGCTGGACACCACACCGACCACCGGTGTGACAAACTGAGTTACGCTGGCATTGGTCAGCACGCCGCCTGTGGCCGCGTCACTTGAAGACGCGCCGAGATGGGCAGTGAGCAGATCGCCGGCAACGTACGTCCGCGTCGAGTCGAACTCTGTCGAGTCGATTTCATAGCCGCCAGTAGCCACCACGCCGGACAGCTTGCCGCTCGGCGAAATAGCCTGCTGAACAAACTTGCCCGACGCTGTGGTGCCGTCGTTCGCGACGTCGGCATCGTTGGCGCCGTTGAGCAGGAAAATCGCAACGTCAGTCGCGCGCACACCGGGAAGGAAAACTTCCTTGCCGGCTACGTGCTCAAGATGCACAACGCGACCGCGCGGGAGGGTGTAGCCGACAGTACCCAGCTTGGCCGAGTAGTCGAGCGACGCCATATCGAACCAGCCCTTTTTAATATCAACGGCGTGTTCGAAGGGAAGATCGGGAGCTGCCATAGTTAAGACCTCCGTGTCTTAGGGTTTAAAGTGCGCCACGCACTTCGTAGTTAAAGTATCTCTCAATCAGTTTGTGGGCGGATTCAGCCCGAGGCCTGTGAACAACTTAATGTCCGAGGCTCGGAGCTTGCCGTCACGAGCGCCCACGTACGAGCTTGTGACGCTATTGTTCGGGTCGTGCCCGGCCGTTTTCTGCGTAGTTGTCGGAGCCCCAATACGCGCCAGTTCGGCGGCGTTTCGGTGCGACGCCAGCTTCACAACGAGCTCAATCGCGCGGACAGGATCTTGCAACGCAGCAGCCAGCGCCTCTTTCTGGTGCGGCTCAATACGCTCGTGTTCAACGCACGCTTTTACCGCTTCCGGAATAAGCGCGGCAATCTTCTCCTGCTGCGACTCGCGAGTCTTGAGAACTTCGGCCGCCTTGCTCATCGCGGCATCGGAAAATC
>Ga0214923_10004959_pt1 | contig 15710 bp, 14 predicted proteins | sample LL1510_MetaG_FD_177993 | JGI IMG/M metagenome (GOLD analysis project Ga0214923, IMG submission 177993) | Freshwater microbial communities from Lake Lanier, Atlanta, Georgia, United States - LL-1510 | ecosystem: Environmental > Aquatic > Freshwater > Lake | place: USA: Georgia | collected...
GCGTGAACCTTAAGTTTCCGCGCCTTGTGCTCCACGGCCGTCAGACCACTACCGAGGAGGAGCTCTCGCGAGAGGTGGCCTTTCGACGTGCCATGGAGCAGTCCATGCCCATTGGGCTGCGCGTGGTGGACCTCGAGGGGCGCATTAGCTATGTCAACCCCGCCTTCTGTCGGCTGGTGGGGCTCAATGAGCAAGACCTCATAGGCCAGCTGCCGCCCTACTCCTACTGGCCGCCCGAGGAAAACGAACAACACCGACTCAACATCAAGCGGCTCCTCAATGGGGAGGTCAAGCACCTCAACACCAAGATTTCAATGATGCATAAGAACGGTCAGCGACTGACCTGCCGAATGCTCACCTCCCCCCTCGAGGATGCGAGCGGCAAACAGGTGGGCTGGATGACCTCGGTGACCGACATCACCGAACCCACCCGCATCCGACAGGAACTTGCTCAGGCCCAAGAGCGTTTCATCACCGTGCTTCAGTCGCTTGATGCATCGGTCTCGGTGGCTCCCCAGGCGCCTAGCGATGAGCTTCTTTTTGCCAATGAGGCCTACCGAAAATGGTTCGGTGGGTCGCTGGATCTTGGTCATCGCGCCCTCGTTCGGGACAACCCCTCGGCCTGGTCAGAGAGTCGAGATGTTTTTAACGAGGCCGCGCAGCGATGGTTTGATGTGCGCGTGCGAAGCATTCAGTGGGTGGACGGGCGCGTGGTTCAGCTGGCTGTGGCCAATGACATCACCCAAAAGCGTCTCTCCGAGGAGGCCCAGCGGCTGCAGTATGAGCGCATCGAGCAGACCTCCCGTCTGATCAATATGGGTGAAATGGCCTCCTCCCTCGCCCACGAGCTCAATCAGCCTCTGACGGCCATTGCCAACTACACCATGGGTGCCACCGCGCGCATTCGAGCGGCCGCAGAGGCCGGCACACACGTGCCCCCAGATGACCTTGTGGAGATGCTCACCAAGACTGCACGCCAGGCCGAGCGGGCGGGAACCGTCATTAAACGGATTCGCGCATTCGTCAAACGCAGTGACCCCGTGCGCAAGTTTGTGGAGCCCGAACAAATTGTTGCCGAGGCTGTGGGACTGGTCGAGGTGGATGCCCGGGCCATTGGTGTGCAGATTCGCTGCGACCTCGATCCCAACCTGCCCGCGCTTCACGTCGACCCTGTGCTCATCGAGCAGGTGCTTCTCAACCTCGTAAAGAACGGGGTTGAGGCCATGCGTGATGGGCCCCACCGACTCCTTCAGGTGCGCGTTCTAATGTCGGAATCCGACATGCTTTTCTCGGTCATCGACCGCGGCACCGGCGTGGCGCCCGAGATTCGTGACCGCCTCTTTGACTCCTTTTACACAACCAAGCCCGACGGCATGGGAATGGGGCTCAACATCTGTCGATCTATTATTGAGGCCCATCAGGGTCAGCTCTGGTTTGAGGACAACCCCGAGGGGGGAAGCAGCTTTCAGTTTGTGCTGCCCATCGGGCCTGCAGTCCAGGATGAGCAACACACCGAGGAGAAGACGAATGCATGAGATGGTCTATGTGGTCGATGACGATGAGGCCGTGCGCGATTCGCTGCGCTGGCTGCTAGAGGGTCACGGCTTTCGGGTGATGGCATTTGAGACCCCGGGTCGCTTTCTCTCCCACATGCTCTCGACGCACTCGGGCTCAGCCTGCGCCATCCTCGATGTGCGCATGCCCGGCATGTCCGGCATTGAGCTTCACGAGGAGCTGGGTCGCCACAACATCAACCTGCCCATCATCTTCATCACCGGACATGGAACAGTCCCCATGGCGGTGGACAGCATGAAGCGTGGCGCCATCGATTTTCTGGAAAAGCCATTTAACGATGAGCAGCTCTGCTCGCTTGTGGCCGCCGCCCTCACCAAGGTGCGCAGTGAGCAAGACCGAATCATCTCGTCCCGAACGGCCAAGGAGATGATCAGCCGCCTCACGCCGCGTGAGTCGCAGGTCCTTGAGCGAATTGTTGCTGGCCGTCTCAACAAGCAGATCGCAGACGATCTGAGCATCAGCATCAAGACGGTGGAGGCCCACCGAGCCAACATCATGGACAAGATTGAGGCCCGAACCATGGCCGATCTGATGAAGACTGCACTGGCCGCAGGGCCCATGCCTGGAGCCCTCACGCCTAGTCAGCGCTAGATGCGCGTGGTATTCTCTCGCTCTTTGTTTTAAGGGCGCCCGTAGCTCAGTTGGATAGAGTACCTGGCTACGAACCAGGGGGTCGTGGGTTCGAATCCTGCCGGGCGCGCCAAGTCATGCCTTCTCTTACCATCGCAGGTGCAGGCATTGCAGGGCTCTCCTGCGCCATCACGCTTGCTCAGCACGGCCTTCAGTGCCCCATCCTCGAATCAAGAGTCGAGCCGCCCCGTGAAGGCGCGGGCATTCAGCTTGGCCCCAACGCAGTCTTCACGCTCAGGGCCCTGGGCATTGATTCAGAGTTCTTCCATCGCTGCGCGCAGCCGCAGGCCATCTCGGTGTTTCGCCTGGAGTCCGGAAAGAAGCTCTGTTCCCTCTCGCTGAAAGACTTCGTTCAGCGCTATCACTCTCCCTACCTCACCTGTCATCGAGCAGACCTCTACAAGGCCCTGCTCGCACGCGCAAAATCACTGGGCCTAGAGCCCCTGTGGGGGCACCCATATGTCGCGCCAGAATCGAGCGAGGCCTGGATCATTCGCGCAGACGGCGTGGGCAGCCAGGGGCAGGCCCCACACAAACACGCTGCAGTTGCCATTCGAGGACTCATCTCCTCAGCGGCTGGACTCGCCTTTGACTGGCCCTTTGAGGTACAGCTCTGGGTCGCAGAGGGTCGGCACCTGGTGGTGTATCCCACGGCTCGCACGGGAGAACTCAGTGCCGTGCTCTGCGTGAGCCGAGCCGACCTTGCTGAGCAGCCATCGGGCTCTCATGTTGATGCAGAGCTTTTCTCAGAATCCCTCGGGCCTCATGCCCAGGCCCTTGAGCCTTTGATCGCTGCGATGGACTCTTGGTCGAGCTGGCCTCTTTTGTCATCCGATCCTCTGCGAGGACCCCAGACGCTCTTTGGTGAGCGCTGTGTTCGCATTGGTGATGCCGCACACCCACTCAAGCCCCACATGGCCCAGGGTGCTGCCCTGGCCCTAGAGGATGGGCTCGTTCTGGGCCGGCTCATCGGTGAGGGCCCCCGAAACGAGGAGGGCCTTGGCCGCGCAGCGGCTCGATACGCACAGGCTCGATGGCAGCGAGTGGCTCGAATTCAGCGAAAGGCCGAGCGGCTTGGCGAGGTCTTTCAGCAAGGTGGCGTGGTGGGTGCGGCCCGAGATGCGGCCCTTCGACTTGCTGGGCCGGCTTTTATCAACGACGCCGCGCTCTTTGGGTGGACGGGCTAGGGCGGACGGGCCAGACCCCTCGCCTTTCGTTACTGCTTGGGAGCGTCGGGCGTCTTCACGCTGTCGGCCAGCGCAGTCTTGATGGCTTTGGTGGCCCCGAAGTTATCGGTCAGTGCGCTCACCAAGGAAAAGATGGATCGCTGCGAGATGGCAAAGAGGGTAGAGACGACCTTGGGCGCCTCATCCAGCGTGGAAGAAAATCCGTAGGCCGCCAGGGCCTGCTCGTTGGTCTGACCAGTGAAGTAGGGCGATACATCTTCGCCACCTCGCCCCTCGGCAACGGCCTTGCGAATGTCGTCATAGGTGATGGGTGAACCATCGGGAAGTCGATGGTGGACATTCTTGTCTGGCCCCACACCCGTGCTTGCGATGTAGCGGCCCGAGGGCGCTGTCGAGGGCGCCGTCGAGGGCACCTCAGGCTCGATGGCTTGCACCTGCTTTTCCAGCACCTCTTTGAAGACCCCCCCCGGCATGGTCTGGCCAAAAGGGGACTCTGGGCGTCCGAGGGGGTCGGTGCTCAATGCGATCTGCTGCGATTCAATTTTCATGATCTTCTCTCTGGGCGGACCCCACCTGTCGAACGGGTGACAGTTCGATGCTTAACCGAGTTAAAGCAAGAAGAGGACCACCACAAAGACCTCTTTAGCTGGGTGCTCCACGACGGGCTAAGACCCGCTGAATCGCCGGACGAACCCGCAAGAAAACAAGATAAGAGAGTTCGAGGAGGGTCGGCACCCCGGGAACGTAACGAAGGCGCGAGAGCCAGCGCCAGCGTGGAATGTGCCGCCAGAGCTCCAGAAAGGCCCGGGCCCCAGAGAGCGGCTCGCCTCCGCCAGAGGGCTGCACATGAAAGCGCGCCATCAGGACCTCGCGAGGCAGGGGCAGGACCGCGGCTTGGGCGGGCTCAGAGACATCGCACCAGTCCACTTTCTGCCTGGTATCGAGCCTTCTGTAGAGCGCAATCTCTTTGGTGCAGAGGGGGCAGGATCCGTCAAAGAACACGCGCACGGCAGGCCTCTCTGCCTCTTCTGAATCTCTCTTCATCACGCCCACCGTCCTCTCCAAATCCCCTGTGCACCAAACCTTCACCTATTTACCTTAGCATCGGGGAGTCTTGAGCTCCCCAAAAGAAAACTCCATGATGCGCCTCGCCTTCCTAACCGCCCTTCTTTCAGTAAGCGTCTCGGCGTTTGCGGCGCGCCCCTTCATGACTGACGATGCCCGACTCACAACATCGGGCAGCTGTCAGCTAGAGAGTTGGACACGTATTTACAAAGACAGCACACAAAAATGGGCGCTTCCTGCCTGTAACCCAACGGGCAACTTTGAGGTGACGCTCGGCGGTGGGCACACCAAAGACAAGGGCGAGGTCTCCACCAACGACTATGTGCTGCAGGGCAAGTCCCTCTTTCGCGAACTCAACACCAACGACTACGGCTGGGGCCTTGCCGTAGGCACCGTCAATCACCCGAGCAAGGTGCAGGGGCCCAATGCATTGGGCAACACCTACGCCTACGTGCCACTCTCCATCTCTACGCTCGACGACAAGGTGATTTATCACACCAACCTGGGCTGGCTAAGAGACAAAGAGACCCGCGAGTATCAGATGACTTTTGGGTTTGGCGCAGAGATCCAGGCTCGGGATCGCGTTCTGGCCATTGCCGAAGTCTTTGGAAACAACAAGGAGAGGCCGTATTGGCAGACTGGGGCGCGCTATTCCGTCATTCCCAATCTGTTGCAAGTCGATATGACCGTTGGCGAGAAATTCAATGGGCTCTCGAGCACGCGTTGGATTTCATTTGGTCTGCGCTACATCCCAGACTCTATTTTCTAGCCGGCCTGGAGTCTGTGGCTGTCGGGATCACCCCCTGATCCCGACTGGTGGAACAATTACTCTATGTCAAAGACCGAACGCCTTTTTCTCATGCACCAGATGCTGCGCGAGCGCGGAGGCATTCGGCGCGATGAGGTGATGGAGCGGTTCGAAATCTCTCAGCCCACCTTTAAGCGCGACCTCGAATATCTGCGAGACCGTGCGGGGGCCCAGATCGAATACGACAAGGCCGAGGGCATTTATCGGCTCAAGACTGCAGGAAAACGCACCGGCTTTGCCATGGCAGGCGACAGCCTCGAGATGCCCGGCCTTTGGTTCTCGCAAGAGGAGATGCACGCCCTACTCTCTCTGCACCAGATGCTCCAGGGTATTGGCGTCGATGGGCTCTTAGGTGGTCACCTCTCCCCGATTAAAGATCGAATCGAGACCCTGCTGTCGGCCCGCATGGATGTGAGGGATGTGGCAGCCGAGGCACCGTCCGCGCTAGCCGATCAGATTCGCCGGCGCATCCGCATACTGCCCATGGCCTCTCGTCGTCTGCCGGCCGAACACTTCACGACCGTCTCTGACGCAGTGCTCAAACGCAAGCGACTCAGCCTTGAATACGAGGGCCGTTCTCGCGGCGAGCGCACAGAGCGGGAGGTGTCGCCGCAACGATTGGTGCACTACCGAGACAACTGGTATCTCGATGCCTACTGCCATCTTCGTGAGCGACTCTCAACCTTCGCTGTAGATGCCATTCGAAAGGCCAAACTAAGCAAGAGAGTAGCCATTGAAATAGACGAGAAAGAACTCAACGACGTACTTGCATCGGGCTACGGCATCTTCTCGGGCAGACCAAAGGGGGTCGCCAAACTTATCTTCTCCACGGCCCGCAGCCGATGGGTTGCAGACGAGATCTGGCACCCCGACCAGCAGGGCGAATGGAGAGGCTCACGCTGGCTGGTGAGCTTTCCCTATTCAGACACGCGCGAGCTGGTCATGGACATCATGCGGCACGGGCCAGAGGTGCAGGTGCTCGAGCCCACTGAGCTCGCTCTCGAGGTGCGCGAGCTGCACCGCAAAGCGGCTCACGTCGCCCCCCTTGCTACCCCCTAGTCCACGCTGATCTTGCCGCTCTTGACGAGCTTGGCCCACTCGGCCATCTGCGCTCGGATGAACTTGTCTGCCGCATCGGCTCCGCCTTGAAACGGCTCACCGCTTAGGCCCAAGACCTTCTCTCTTACCTCGCCAGACTGCATCACCCTTGAAATAGCATCCGAGAGCTTGCTCGTCACGCCGCTCGGCGTGGCCGCGGGGGCAAAGATTCCGTTCCATTCGTAGACCTCATATCCAGGCACACCTGCCTCGGACATGATGGGCGTATTGGGCAGAGACGCTGCTCGGTTGCGTCCTGTCACCGCAAGCGCAATTAACTTGCCGGACTCCACATGGGGCTTGGTCGAGGCTACGCTGCCAAAGAACACGGGCACCTGCCCGCCAAGAACGTCATTAAGTGCGGGGCCGCCACCCTTATAGGGGATGTGCTGCATGTCCACATTCGCCCTTACTTCAAACAACACGCCGGCTAGGTGCTGGGCCGAGCCATTACCCGAAGACGCATAGGCAATCGTGTTTGGCTTGGCCTTTGCCATCGCAATGAGATCCTTCACAGACTTGGCCGGAAAGCTCGGGTGCACCAGCAAGACGTTGGGATACTGCGCGAGGACGGCGAGTGTCTTGAAATCCTTCAGTGGGTCATAGGGAAGCTTCGGGAACAAGGAGGGGTTCACCGAAAACGAAGACGCATCGAGCAGCAATGTATAGCCGTCTGCCGGCGCCTTGGCCACGTACCCTGCAGCGATCTGTCCGCTCGCTCCCGGCTTGTTCTCAACGACCACAGAGGTTCCAAGAATCTTGCCCAAGGGCACCGACACCGTCCGGGCCATGAGGTCTGCCGTGCCGCCAGGTGGGTAGCTCACGATGAGGCGAATGGGGCGACTAGGCCACTCTTCAGCATGAATAAAGCCGCCGCTCACTATTAGAACAATTGCAGCACACAAAAGCCTGAAGAATGCGCTCATTCACTTCCCCTTGGTTGGTGCGACACAAAAGCCGCTTGCGGTCCATGATAGCGTGGCCCCATGCTCATCGACTCGCACTTTCACGTCTTTAAAGCCGCAGAGATCGACCAGGCTCTCTCGCGGTACACGGTCAACTACGACGCCCCTCTCGAGATCTGGCGCTCTCTTGCCGTGCAGCACGGTCTGTCCGCTGGCGTCATCGTTCAGCCAAGCTTTCTGGGCCTCAATAATGACCACATGCTGCAGGTCATTGCGAGCGCACCTGAAAATCTAAGAGGGATTGCAGTGGTTGCGCCCTCCGCCTCTCTTGAAGCACTAGAGGCACTTCAGGCGCGCGGCGTTGAGGGTATTCGGCTGAATCTTTCTGGTGAGGCCAGTCCCACAGAGACTCTCCGAAACCACCTCGCTCTGACTGAGCACCTCGCAGCCCTGGGCATGCATCTTCAGATTCACCATGACGAGGGGCACCTCAATGAACTGCTGCTCGCCATTCCTGCGGGGGTTGGCGTGGTCATCGATCACTTTGGTCGACCAGAGAGCCTTGGCGAACTGCGCTCTTGTGAGCGCGCAATTCACAGCCACCAGGGCAATCTCTGGGTCAAGCTGAGCGCGCCCTATAGGAGTGCGAAGCTGAATCATCGAGACATATTCCGCTTCTGGCTCGAAGCAATTGGTGAAACGCGCCTGCTCTGGGGGAGTGACTGGCCGCACACGCGTTTTGAGACAGCGACGTCTTACGCTGAGCAGGTGCAGGCCCTCTACGACCTCACGTCAGACACACAACTCATCGAGCAGATCCTCTCAAACAATCCGAAGACTCTTTATTGGCGGGGTTAACGGCTCAATGGTTCGACCTGCCTCGAGCCACAGGGCTCGTACGCGAGACCCGCTTCCTGATTGAGATATTCTCAATCATTAAGTAAAAAACGTCGATTGACTGCCGTTCTCTCCCTATGAATACTTGAAATACGTGAAGTTTAGTCAACCGAAAGAAAAAGGATTCGACGTTGAACGACAAAACCAGAGTGTTGACCAGTCAGTACCTCAATGTCTCCGTTCCCAACGTTTCAGACGCCCTCGATCGATTGGGCCTCGTTGGCTCTACAGAGAACATCTTGCCGATCTACCCTTGCGCCAAAATCGCAGGCCCCGCGGCCACCCTTAAGTACGTTCCGTTTGGTGCCGCTGAGGAATCAACGGTGCTTGGCACGCTCAAGGCTATCGTGCACGGCGGCCCCGGATCTGTTCTTGTGGTCGACGCATCCGACAATCCCCATGTGAACTCTCTGGGCGGCGTTGCGGGTGCCACAGCAAAGCATAACGGCCTTATGGGCTGCGTCACCGATGGTGTTGTTCGAGACGTAGACGAATACAAGGTATACGGCTTGCCGGTCTATGCACGCGGCATTTCACAACAATCGGTGCGAGGGCGGTCATCGTGTGCTGGCTATGGAATACCCGTGAAATTGAGTGGCATCACGGTTCGGCCAGGAGATTTCATTCTGGCCGATGAGAATGGGACCATCGTCATTCCACATGAGCACGCTCAAGAGGTACTTGAGTTCGCGCAGAAGGTGAAGGCGACCGAGGAGAAGGTTATTGCCCAAATCAGGGCCGGTGCCGACCCGGTCGAAGCGCACGTCCAAGTCAACTACGACAATATGCTCAAAAAGAATCAGGCCGAATGAGCAACCTGAGTGCCCGTAACTGTCGGGCCTCCCTGTTTTGGGGCGCCTTGCGGCTTTCGGATTTTCAGTCTCTCGGGCACACGGATGCCGATATTTTTTGCATCGATCTAGAGGATGCGGTCCCGCCATCAGAGAAGGATAAAGGCAGAGCTGCTCTCAAGACGTTTCTTCAGTCTCATACCCCGTCGCCCAATACTCGATACATTGTTCGCGTCAATGAATGTCAGACACGAGATGGCGACCTCGACCTGGAACTCTTGATTGGGGAGTCCGGCTTTGTCTCCCACCTCCTCATTCCGAAGCTCGAATCGGTCTCCGCCCTCGAAAAGGTGAGCGAGCTGCTCGATCGGAAGGGCTCCGATCTGGGCCTGCTTGGAATCATTGAGACCCCCCTGGGTCTGGAGATTGCCAGCGCTCTGGCGGCGAGTCGTTCACGTCTGAAGGGCTTTTACTTTGGCGGGTTTGATTTATCCAACTCTCTGGGCTGCGAGATGGACTGGAATGCACTGTCTTACGCTCGATCGCGAGTGGTTCATGCCGCAGCCCTTGGTGAACTCCTGGTGATCGATTCGCCTCCACCGTTTGTGGACGAAACCCCTGAGAAAGTGGACCTCATCAAATACTGCCGCACCTCAAAAAGTTTCGGGATGATGGGCATGGTGACCAAGCATGTCAGCCAGATATCAAGCATTCAGTCGGTTTTCTCGCCCAGTGAGAAAGAGATTGAGAGGGCGAGAAAAATTCTCGATATGTATTTATCAGATCCCAGTCAGCCCATTGTGTTTGAAGGAAAACTGATTGAGCGTCCAACCATCAAGAAGTTGCAGAGGCTCATCTAAACATGGCCACCATCAACTATCTCACGCGCATTGAGTTCGATTTCGGGTCGAGCCAGATGCTCCCGCAGTTAACCAGGGAACTCGGCATTCAAAGACCTCTCGTAGTCACAGATGCGTTCTTGTGGCAATCGGACATGATGAAAGGCCTCATCTCGCTCATCGCGAATCTCAGGCCCATCGTCTTCTTCGAGACTCCAGAGAACCCCACTGAGGCCGCACTCGAGCAGGCGGTCAAGGCCTATGAAGAGAATGGCTGCGATGGAGTTATCGCTGTGGGGGGTGGCTCCCCAATCGATCTGGCAAAGGGCGTTGCCCTCTTGGCCACCCACGAGGGCCCCCTCTCACAGTACGCATTAATCCTTGGAGGGCTCAATCGAATCACCGCAAAAGTCGCACCCCTCATTGCGATTCCGACAACTGCTGGTACCGGCAGTGAGGTGGGCAGAGGTGCCCTGATCACGCTTCACGATGGACGAAAACTGGGTTTTATCAGCCCCCACTTAATCCCCCGGGTGGCCGTATGTGACCCCCTGCTTACCCTCACCCTGCCCCCGAGGCTCACAGCCGCAACGGGCATGGATGCACTGACTCACTGCATCGAGACCTTCTTGTCACCACGCGTAAATCCACCAGCCGATGCCATCGCGCTTGATGGGGCTAAGCGCGCCACGAAGTGGCTCGAGTGCGCCTTCCAAGAGGGTGGCCATCGTGAGGCTCGATGGAACATGATGATGGCCTCCTTACAAGGCGGGCTGACTTTCCAAAAAGGCCTGGGCGCAGTGCATTCCATGTCCCACCCACTCGGCGGGTTACGGGGCGTCACGCTTCATCACGGAACACTCAATGCCTTGATTCTGCCTGCTGTACTCCAATTTAATCGAGCGGCTTGCAAGGACAAACTCGAGGTTATCGAGCAGGCCATTGGCCTAAAACAGGGGGAAGCGCTCGAGGATTTTATTACTGACTTGAATCAACGCCTGGGCCTTCCCAAGACCTTAAGTTCAATCGGGGTTGGCAGAGATGTGCTTGCTCAATTGGTCGAGGGCGCCATGAATGACCACTCAACCGCCACCAATCCTCGTCCCTTAGAAAGAGGAGATTTCATTCATTTGTTCGAACAAGTCTTTTAACCAACAGAGGGTGTGAACATGAAAAAATCATTTTTCTTTCTTCTGGCAATTTCTTTGTTTGCCGGCCAGCAAGCACAGAGTGCCGCCTACCCAGATCGTCAGATCAAGATCGTTTCGCCATTTGCCACAGGGGGCATTGCTGACACCTTCTCCAGAGTCATCGCACAAGGTCTGAGTGAGTCCTGGGGCCAGACAGTCATCGTTGAGAACAAGACCGGTGGTGGTGGCAACATCGGATCCGACTTCGTGGCCAAAGCGCCTGCAGATGGTTACACGCTCGTAATGGGAAACATCGGTAGCCACGCAGTCAATCCCTCGCTCATGAAAAACATGCCCTACGATCCCCTGAAGGATTTTCAGCCCGTAGCGTTCGTGCTGGATGCTGAAGGCCTGTTGGTGGTCAATCCCGGGGTGACAAGCAAAACGGTCCCCGAATTCATCAGCTTCATTCGGGCAAACCCCGGAAAAATATCTTATGGCTCAGGCGGGGTCGGCACCACGAGCCACCTTGCAGGCGAGTTATTCAACTTTCTCGCGAAATCTGACATGACTCATATTCCCTACAAGGGGAATGCTCCCGCAATCACTGACCTCATTGGCGGGCAAACACAGGTGATGTTCGCGACCATGCCCACCGTTTTGCCCTACGTGAAAACCGGCAAGCTCAAAGCGCTGGCAGTCATTGGAAACTCTCGAACATCTGCGTTACCAGAGCTTCCGACCGTGGCACAAACCCTCCCTGGGTTTGAGGTTAGTAATTGGATCGGCATATTCGCGCCCGCAGGAACGCCCCCCGCGGTGGTTGCCAAACTCAATGTTGAGATCAATCGCATCATGCAGTCGCCCAATGTTATGAAGCGTCTCGAGACTGAGGGCGCCAAATTCAAGCCGATGTCTCCTGAGGCCTTTGGCGCGTTTCAGAGGAGCGAGGCTCAGAAATGGGCCAAAACAATCAAAGACGCCGGAATTAAGCCAGAGTAAAAGGCCGGCTCAGAGACATGAACGAATTGCCCCCCCTGAACGCTCTAAAGGCATTCCGTTCGGTCGGCCAGCATGGAAGTGTCTCGCGAGCGGCGCTTGAGCTCTGTGTCACCCCGGGGGCTATCTCCAAACAGATCCAACAGCTCGAGAGCTTCCTGGACGTTTCCCTTTTCGTTAGACGCCATCGTGAACTCGCTCTGACTGAAAAGGGAGAGCGCTACTTAGCAGCCATCTCGCAGGCGTTCTCTGAAATTAAGTTTGCAACGGAAAGAGTGAGGGGATCGCCCAAAAGCAACCTACTAAGAATTCGTTCTTACACCACCTTTTCAATCCGGTGGCTCATCCCTCACTCCACGCAATTTCTGTCTGCGAATCCGGAAATCTCGCTAGACCTCACCACCTCGCAAGACCCGGTGGACTTCAGTCGAGACAACATCGATTGCGCGATTCGCCTCGGACGGGGTGACTGGCCAGGTGTGAGCGCAACCAGGCTCATCGACAACATCATTCTGCCGGTGTGCAGCCCAGCATATCTAATAAATAAAGGGATCAAAACACCGAAGGATTTGCTGTCTTGCTCTCTATTGCACATTAAGAGGCGCCCCGAGGATTGGGGACTCTGGTTTGCCTCTTGTGGATTTCCTGACCAACCAATCCCCCGGGGGATGGTGTGCGAGAACTCCGAGATCGCCTATTCCGCAGCGAAGGAGGGGCTCGGGATCGCAATTGCCCAATACTTCTTGGTCAGAGACGACATTGAGTCAGGAAGGCTGGTTCGGCCCCTCATGCACACCTATGACTGCGGGGAGTACACCTACTACCTTATTACGCCCTCTGGCGCCCAACAGCACACCCACTCTCAAAAGTTTAAAGAGTGGATTCTCGAGCACATCAAGGGCTCCAAAGACAGGCCCTAACCTGCCGCCAAAAAAATGACACCCCAAGGACACATGATCATCGGGCAGAGCTTTATTCATGGCTCGAGAGAAGCGATTCACGCCGTAAATCCTGTAACAGGCGAGCGCCTCGGGCCAGCCTATCCCGGCGCCGGCCCTCAAGAAGTTGATCGAGCCTGCGCCCTTGCCGAACAAGCATTCGATGCATACCGAGAGACCACGCAGGAGGCGCGCGCCGAGTTTCTAGAGCAAGTATCAGAAAACCTCGCGAATACTCGACTTGAAATCGTAGAGAGAGCGAACTTAGAAACGGGCCTACCAAACCCCCGTCTTGAGGGTGAACTCACCCGCACCATCAACCAGCTCAGACTCTTTGCGCGCGAGACGAGGTCGGGTCGCTGCATCGGTGCCACGGTCGAGACCGCATTGCCCGATCGGGCTCCCCTGCCACGACCTGATATTCGTTTGCGGTATGTCCCGTTAGGGCCTGCGCTCATCTTCGGGGCCAGCAATTTTCCACTGGCGTTCTCGGTGGCTGGTGGCGATACCGCCTCTGCCCTCGCAGCGGGCTGCCCAGTGGTGGTGAAGGGCCACTCGGCTCACCCTGGCACCTCTGAGTTGGTCGGCCTCTGCATTGCAAAAGCGATAAAAACAACTGGCATGCCAGAGGGAACATTCTCTTTGTTGTTTGGCTCAGGTAATGAAATTGGCGCTTCGCTGGCGGCCGACCCTCGCATCAAGGCAATTGGATTCACGGGCTCGCGCTCCGGAGGACTCGCGCTCATGAACATTGCGGCCGCGCGAGCCGAGCCCATTCCGGTTTACGCAGAAATGAGTAGCGTCAACCCCGTCTATCTTCTTCCAGAGGCACTGAAGGGCCGGGCTGACTCCATTGCAGCGGGTCTCTCAAACTCCATGCTGATGGGATCTGGGCAGTTTTGCACCAACCCGGGGCTCCTCATCGCTCGGGCGGATGCAAACCTCGCCTCTTTTTCGACGACGTTGGCCGACCTCGTCGCGGCTGCGCAGCCCTCCACGATGTTGACATCAGACATCTATCAGGCGTTTGAATCTGGGGTCGCCAGGCTCTTGAAGAATCCGCACGTAGAGCTATTGGCAAAGGCGGGGGACAAGAGCGGCCCAAACCAATGTCGCGCCCATTTGTTCGCAACCACTGCGCAGTCGTTCTTAGCAGACCCCTCTCTGCATGATGAGATCTTCGGCTCTTGCTCCTTGATCATTCGTTGCAAAACCAACGAAGAAATGCTCGAACTCACCGCTGCGCTTGATGGCCAGCTCACGGCCACCGTCATGATGGATCAAGACGACGACTCTTCATTCGTGAGGAGACTTCTCAAACTCCTTGAGCGCAAGGTCGGCCGGATCCTCTTTAATGGATACCCAACGGGGGTAGAGGTTGGTCATGCCATGGTCCACGGCGGACCCTTTCCCGCGACCTCGAACAGCAGGACCACTTCGGTTGGCACTGAAGCACTCTGGCGCTTTCTTCGGCCTGTCTGCTATCAGAACTTTCCGCACGACTTGCTACCCGAGTCGCTCAAGGACGGGAGTTCGACGCCACAGCGCGTTACTTTTTAGATTCCTCACGACAGGTGGCCGTCTTGAGAAAACCAGATCACCCCGCCCTCGCCTGCGCAGCCGCCTCGCGCGCGTCGTAGTCAAACTTTTTTGCAAACTCTGAGAAACGTCCGAGTAGCTCTGGAGGGCGATCGACGAGGTCAACCAACGAGAACTCAAACTTTACTGTTTCTAGGCATGCGAGCGCGCGATCTGAGAGTCGCGGCTCAATCCTGTTAAGCGAGAACATAAACAGGGCAAACGCCTGCTCGGGCGTGAGCCCGGGCACCTCATAGATTTTGCGCAAGAGGCTTGGTCGTAACTCAGCCTGATCGAGCACGAGGGCGCGAGCAAGCTCGATGTCGCCCGTCTGCTTAATGGCCTCGTTAAAGAGGAAGATGGCCCTCTCAGCACCCACGAGCTTGCGGCCCAGGCCCCTTGCACGCAACTCAAACACCAGAGGGCCAAAGACATCGCGCACGCGCTCAGCAGCCCACGCAAGCGCTCTGCCAAGTTCGGACTTCTCGTCAGGCTCTGCCTCCCTGAGAAAGGCGGGAATGTCGAGCTTGTCCATCATGGCCCCACCAATCTCACGCCTAAAAAGAATTGCATCACGAGGCGCTGCGCAAAAAAGGGCAGCCGGGGCGCTGGAGTCGGCGGCCCTGATGGGGCGGCTTGCTGCGGCCCGAAAGACCGCCATCTGCTCAATCTTCGCAAGCCTTGGAAGGCCAAGGGCGCGATCATCTGGATTGCGCTCATTCACAATGACAAGACTCGTCGACTCGCTAATGAGCCCGTGCGCAAGAGCAAGCGAATGAGCAATTGCCCCGGTGGCGCCCATCATCTCGTGTGTGGCGACCAGCTTTGTGAGTGCAGGCCCTTCAACGGTCTGCACCGCAATGGCAGGGCTACTAACCTGCTTGCCGCCATCGAAGGTGAATGTCACCGCGCAGATCTCTTGAAGAGGTTTTTTAAGCCTTGCGAATATGTGGAGCTGCTCCCCGGCATACACGCAGCGCGAAGGCAGCGAGGACCAGAGCGGTGCGGGCCTGCCCCACTCGGCCACAGCCGTCGCGCGCCCAGACTGTCGAATACGAGAGAGCAGTCGCTCCACCGTGGGAACCAGAGGCTCGTTCTCACCGAGCAATTCATAGGCGCCGCCCGTGTAGAGGGCCAGTTCATGGACAAGACTCTCGGCGGGGCTCGCTCCGACACCAATGCAAAAGACGCGTTGTCCGGACTCTTGTGCAGCCCGAACCACTCGCCGGTGGTTCCAGCTCGCACCATCGGTAATGAGTAAGACGCAGTC
>Ga0214923_10004961_pt1 | contig 15707 bp, 10 predicted proteins | sample LL1510_MetaG_FD_177993 | JGI IMG/M metagenome (GOLD analysis project Ga0214923, IMG submission 177993) | Freshwater microbial communities from Lake Lanier, Atlanta, Georgia, United States - LL-1510 | ecosystem: Environmental > Aquatic > Freshwater > Lake | place: USA: Georgia | collected...
TTTCGCGTCCCATGCGGAAGGACACGGTGGTTTCCCGTGACTTCGTTTGTCAGATCCGTTCGTCCCGCAATATCGAAATCCGGGCTTTAGAACGGGGTTATCTAGAAAGCGTGGCGGTCACTGAAGGACAGACGGTCAAACAGGGGGACCCCATGTTCAAGATCCTCCCCTTGGTGTATCAAGCGGAACTGAAGCGGGCGGAGGCGGAGGCCCAAGTTGCGAAGGTGGAGTACGAAAACACCAAACGATTGTCGGACACCAAGATTGTCTCGGAGACCGAGTTGGCGATCGCCTGGGCCAAACTGGAGAAGGAAAAAGCCCACGTGAATCTGGCTCAGGCACACCTCGGATTCACGGACATCCGGGCTCCGTTCCCAGGTCTTGTCGATCGACTTCATATGCGGAACGGAAGTCTGGTGGACGAGGGCGATTTGCTCACCACGCTGTCCGACAACAGCGAGGTGTGGGTCTACTTCAATCTGCCTGAATCCGATTACCTGGAGTACGCATCGGAGGCACAGCCGGAGGATCGCAAGATCGTGGAGTTGGTCATGGCCAACCGAAAGGTCTTCCCGCATCCCGGTCGTATCAATGCGATCGAGGCGGAGTTCAATAGCGAGACCGGCACCATTCCATTCCGCGCAGATTTCCCGAATCCGAACCGGCTGCTCCGCCACGGCGAGACCGGCACCATCCGGATGCGGAAGCTGGTGAAGGACGCAGTTCTGGTGCCTCAGAAAGCCACCTTCGAGGTGCTCGATCACCATTATGTCTTGGTGATTGGAAAAGATGATGTGGTGACGCAGCAACGAATCCAAATCAGCGAGGAGATCGAGGACTTGTTCCTCGTGAGCAGCGGAGTGTCCGACAAGGACCGGATCGTGGTTGAAGGAATACGGCAGGCAAAACCAGGTGAGAAAGCTGAGTTTGAATTCCTCGAGCCAGAAGCGGCCTTCAAGAATTTGAAGCTCCGTGCGGAATAGCCACCTAGGTATCCCTCTATGTTTACCCACATTCTCCGCCGGCCCGCGCTGGCCATCGTCATCTCTCTGCTGATTCTGTTCCTGGGAGGGTTGTCGATCGCAACCATGCCGATCTCTCAGTTCCCGGACGTCGCTCCGGTGGTGGTAATGGTCACCCTCGACTACCCGGGCGCGAGCGCCAAGGTTCTTGAGGAGTCCTGCCTCATCCCGCTGGAACGCTCCATCAACGGTGTCCCGAACATGAAGTACATGACCTCCGACGCGACCAGCGCGGGAGAGGCAACGATCCAGGTCGTGTTCAACATGGGCACCGACCCCAACCAGGCCACGGTGAACGTCATGAACCGTGTGAATCAGGTCATGAGCCGTCTGCCGCCGCTGGTCCAGCGCGAAGGCGTGATCGTGAACAATCTCAGTCCGAACATGCTGATGTATGTGAACTTGTATTCCACGGACAAGAACGCGGACATGCAGTTCCTCTTCAACTACGGGTACGTCAACCTCATCCCCGAATTGAGCCGAATCACGGGCGTCGGTTCGGCAAAGATCCTCGGCACCCGTCAGTACGCCATGCGCGTCTGGCTCAATCCGGACCGGATGCGGGCCTACAACATAGCCACCGAAGCGGTGATGAAATCCCTGGCCGAGCAGAGCGTGATCGGATCCCCCGGACGTCTCGGACGCGCCGACAGCAAGACCTCGCAATCTCTCGAGTATGTGCTGACTTATGTGGGCCGCTTCAATGAAGTGGAACAGTATGAAAACATCATCCTGAGGGCCACGGACAAGGGGGAACTGCTGAGACTGAAGGACGTGGCGACTGTTGAATTAGGCAGCGAGTTCTATGATCTCTACTCGGACTTGGACGGCAGCCCCTCCGCTGCAATTGTGATCAAGCAGAGCTACGGCAGTAACGCCAACGACGTCATCCGCGAGGTGAAGGCCAAGCTTGCCGAGTTCAAAGCAAAATCCTTCCCGTCGGGAATGGACTACAAGATCAGCTACGACGTCTCGAGCTTCCTCGACGCCTCCTTCGAGAAGGTTCTCCACACCCTGATCGAGGCGTTCATTCTCGTGGCACTGGTGGTTTTCGTCTTCCTGGGAGATGTCCGGTCGACGCTGATCCCGACGCTCGCGATTCCCGTCTCCCTCATCGGAACCTTCTTCCTGATGAAGATGATGGGCATCACCATCAACCTCATCACGCTCTTCGCTCTGGTGATGGCGATCGGCATCGTCGTCGACAACGCCATCGTAGTGGTCGAAGCGGTGCACGCGAAGATGCATGACACCGGTTTGTCTCCTTACAAGGCGACACAGCTGGTGATGCATGAAATCGGCGGCGCGGTCATCGCCATTACTTTGGTCATGACGGCGGTGTTCGTCCCAGTGACTTTCATGAGCGGTCCGGTGGGGGTGTTCTACCGTGAGTTTTCCATCACCATGGCCGTTTCCATCGTGCTCTCGGGCGTCATGGCGTTGACCCTGACTCCGGTCTTGTGCGGCATGATCCTCAAAAAACCCGATGCACATCATGCGCCCAAGGGCCCCATCGGTTGGCTCCTCGTCCGCTTCAACTGCTTTTTCGATCAGTTCACCAATTCCTACACCGGGTTCCTCAAGCGTATCGTGAACCGCAGGTTCGTAACCCTGCTGATGATCGCCCTCTCCATGGTGGCGATCCAGCAGGTGGGAGATCGCATCCCCGCCGGCTTCATCCCGGCCGAGGACCAGGGCATGATCTACGCGATCCTTCAGACGCCGCCGGGTTCCACGCTGGAGCGCACCTCCGCCAAGTCCACCGAATTGCAGCAAATAGCCCGGCAGATCGAGGGTGTTGAGTCGGTCTCATCGCTCGCGGGATACGAAGTGTTGACCGAGGGACGTGGCTCGAATGCCGGCACCTGCCTCATCAACCTCAAGAACTGGTCGAAGCGCAAACTGACCGCGGCACAAATCATCGCGGAATTGGAACGACGTTGTCGGGCGATCCCCGGCGTATTGATCGAGTTCTATGAACCTCCTGCCGTGCCCGGATATGGCGCTGCGGGCGGCTTTTCGCTCCGCCTTTTGGACAAGACTGCGACCGGTGACTACGACCGTCTTCAAGTCGTGAATCGCGATTTCATGGAGGCATTGGGCAAGCGCAAAGAACTACGGGGTCTCTTCACCTTCTTCAGTGCCAACTATCCGCAAATCGAGTTGGTCATCGACAACAAGGCCGCGATGCAAAAGGGCGTTTCCATTGGCAAGGCGATGGACAATCTCTCGATCCTCATTGGCAGCACCTACGAGCAGGGCTTCATCAAGTTTGGTCAGTTCTTCAAGCTCTACATCCAGGCTGATCCGAAATTCCGACGTCTCCCCAAGGATCTCAACGACCTCTACGTTGCGAATGACAAAGGGGATATGGTCCCGTACTCGGCGTTCGTCACGATGAAGCCCAAGTTGGGACTGAACGAGATCACTCGGTACAATGCCTATCCCGCACCCACAATTCAGGGTGCACCTGCCGATGGATTCAGCTCGGGCGACGCCATCAAGGCCATTCAGGAGGTCGCAGCCCAGACCCTTCCGCGCGGCTTCGACATTGCTTGGGCGGGCCTGTCCTTTGACGAGGCACGCCGCGGCAATGAAGCCATTTACATCTTCATCGTCGTGCTGATGTTCGTCTATCTCGTGCTGGTCGGACAGTATGAGAGTTTCCTATTGCCGCTGGCAGTGATCCTCTCGCTGCCGGTCGGTGTCATGGGCTCGTTCTTCCTGCTGAAGTGGATGGGATTGGACAACGACATTTATGCTCAGGTAGGGCTCATCATGCTGGTTGGCTTGCTGGGCAAGAATGCGATCCTCATCGTGGAGTTTGCCACCCAGAAGCAACTTCAGGGAATGTCGATTTTCGATGCAGCGATCGAGGGCGCGAAGGCTCGGTTTCGGCCGATCTTGATGACGTCATTCGCCTTCATCGCAGGCATGATCCCGCTGCTCCGCGCCTCCGGGGCAGGGGCCATCGCGAGTCGTACGATCGGAGCTTCCGCTGCAGGTGGCATGCTCCTTGGTACGGTGATGGGAGCCATCGTGATCCCGGGTCTCTACTACATTTTTGCCAGCCTCTCGCAGCACTCCAAGCTGCTGCCCGATGAGGATCAATTGCCTCTCAGCGAGGAGCACGAACAGCAATGAATCGGCCCATGAAAAGCGCTTACAAGATTACCCGGATTTTCGTCACCGCCGCGGCTCTGGCGGTCGCACCGGGTTGCGTTGCCCCAAAGCAGGGCCCACTGCCCTCTGCCGTGGCACCGTTGCCGGATCGTTTTCCTGGCACCGAGGGTGCCACCAACGCGGTTGTCATCGGATGGCGTGAATATTTTCAGGATCCGGTGCTGATCTCTCTGATCTCCACCGCGCTGACCAACAACCAGGAACTCAACCTCCTGATGCAGGAAGTCGCCGTCGCGAAGGCTGAGACGGATGCGCGGAGGGGCGCGCTATTTCCGTTCCTCCGACTTGGGGGTACTGCAGGGGTGGACAAAGTCTCGGTCAACTCACGCAACGGAGCGGTCGAAGAGAATCTCGAGATCCAGCCCGGAAAGAAGTTTCCCGATCCGTTGCCGACCTACGGTGTCGCGGCAGATCTGGACTGGGAGATCGACATCTGGAAGAAGCTCCGCAACGAGCGCGATGCTGCCATTCAGCGCTACCTCGCCACGCAGGAGGGGCGGAATTTCATGGTGACACACCTCGTCGCGGAGATCTCTGAAACCTACTACGATTTGCTCTCCTTGGACGGCCAGTTGGCCATTTATCGGCGGATGCTGGAGATGCAGGAAAAGGCACTGGAATCGGTCCGGATCAAAAAGACCGCCGCCCGAGTGACGGAGTTGGCTGTTCGCCGTTTCGAGGCGGAGGTTTCCAAGAACCGGAGCAAACTTTTCGCAATTCAACAGTTGATCATCGAGAGCGAGAACCGTTTGAACGTGCTGACCGGACGTTATCCTCAGACTATCGAACGCAGTCCCGACGGCTTTGAGATCCGGATGCTGAGCCCGCTTCAGACCGGTGTCCCTTCGGAACTGTTGCGTCACCGGCCGGATGTTCGCCAGGCGGAGCTGGAACTGAAGGCAGCCGGGTTGGAAGTGAAGGTTGCAGCCGCCCGATTCTATCCAGCGATGAACGTCTCCGCGGTACTGGGAATCGAGTCATTCACGCTGGGTTCCCCCATCCTGGCCAAGGAGAACTTGGCCTACGGTGCGACCGCCAATTTGGTCGGTCCACTCATCAACCGCAGTGCCATCAAGGCTGCGTTCAAAGGGGCCTCAGCGCGCCAGGTGGCCGCGGTCTACCGCTACCAGCAGACGGTCCTCAAGGCTTACGTCGAGGTGGTCAATGCGCTGTCCCAAGTGCGCAACGTGGGGCAGGGGTATGAATTGAAATCCCGCCAGGTGGAGGCCCTCTCCGATGCGGCCACGATGTCTTCGCAACTCTTCAACTCCGCACGAGCCGATTATACCGAGGTGCTCCTTACCCAACGCGAGGCGCTCGAGTCCCGGGTGGAGCTCGTTGAAATGAAACAAATTCAACTCATGGCGGCCGTGAAGGCTTACAAGGCCCTCGGTGGAGGGGTTCCGGATTCCAGCGACTACTCGGCGACCACTCCGAAGGCGACGGTCAAGGCCCCCGGACGGCCGAAGTCCTGATTTGTAATGCCTCGGCCTGTGGGCCTCGGCTCTGAAGTTCAGAAACCCACAAACCTAACATGAGACCTTCTCCGAGAGTCCGGGTCCTGCTGGTCGAAGGTGACAGTCTGGTTCGGCAGGGGTTGCGACGGATTTTAGAGGGACATGAAGGGATTCAGGTCGTGGGCGAGGCCGACCAGGGGCGACTCGCCGCGGAGATGGTCGGACAGTTGCAGCCGGATGTGCTGATCCTGGAGCTCACCCAGTTGTTGATCGACGGTGTCGAGGCTGCCCGGTAGGTGTGCTCCCAATATCCGCAGACACGGGTGCTGGCTCTTTCCGTGTATCGGGACGGGATCCATGTCAGTGAGATGCTCCGGGCAGGGGCTCGTGGCTACCTGCTCAAGGACAATGCGGAAATCGATCTGGTCTCGGCAATCCGGGGGGTCTCATTGGGCTTGGCCTTCTTGAGCCCGGATGTCATCGGTGTGGTGTTGGAGGACTGGCGCAAAGCTGTTTGATACAAGGAATTGGATTTCGACGCTCCCAGTGCACTGCAGTCTCCATCGATTTTGTGGTTCCCCGAATCAAAAAGATGGATGATTCAACCCGAAGGACGCATCCAGCGGGTGGGTCCAAAGTGATAATCCTGCATGTCCTCAGCTCAACCTCACCCTGCCGTCTCAGGCCCCAAGCCGGTAGGCAACTTCGCTGGATTCCAGGAGCACCTGTCCAAGGACTTCGCATCCGGATTTCTCGTCTTCTTGATCGCTTTGCCATTGTGCCTCGGCATTTCAGTCGCTTCGGGGGTGCCGCCGATCGCGGGTATTTTTACCGCGATTGTCGGAGGGATGCTGACCCCATTTCTCAGCAACTCGGAATTGACGATTAAGGGGCCAGCCGCGGGCTTGATCGTCATCGTTCTGGGTTCTGTGCAGGAGTTGGGATACGAGAAAGCGCTGGCCGTTGGGGTGGCTGCTGGAGCTTTGCAGATCCTCTTCGGATCCCTCAAGCTGGGAACCTTGGGCGAATTCTGCCCGGTTGCCGCGGTTCACGGAATGCTGGCCGCTATCGGCATCATCATCATCTCCAAGCAAATCCATGTGGCACTGGGGGTCACCGCGCAAGCCAAGGAACCCTTGGAATTGCTCGCTGAAATCCCTTTCAGCATCGCCCACATGAATCCGGCGATCGCCCTGATTGGTTTGGGGGCGCTGGTTCTGCTTTTCGGAAGGCAGTTGATCCGTAACCGATTCATCCAATCCATTCCTGGACCATTGGTCGTGCTCTTAGTGGCGACGCCGCTGGCGTACTTTTTCGATATCCAGCATCCGCACACCTATCAATTCCAAGGTCACGACTATCAGCTGGGGCCGAAGAATCTGGTGTCGTTGCCGCTGAACATGCTCACGGGCATGCAGTTCCCGGACTTCTCGGCACTTTTCACGGGGGGCAGCATCAAGTGGATCGTCATGTATTCACTTGTTGGCGCGCTGGAGTCTCTCCTGAGCGCGAAGGCGGTGGACTTGCTGGATCCGTGGCAGAGGCGGGCTAATCTCAACCGAGATCTCTTGGCCGTGGGTGTCGCTAACACTCTGGTGGCCTGCATCGGCGGCATTCCGATGATCAGCGAGATCGTCCGTTCCTCGGCCAATCGCAACAACGGAGCGCGAACCCGCTGGGCGAATTTCTGGCACGGAACATTCCTGCTGGTGCTGGTGGCCAGCGTGCCGTGGTTGCTCAACAAGATTCCGCTCGCCGCCCTGGCCGGCATGCTGGTGTTCACGGGTTATAATCTCACATCGCCGAAGGAATTCACCCGCATGTGGCGAATCGGCAAGGGACAGTTGGCCGTGTTCAGCACGACCATTCTCGCCACCCTGACCACCGATCTCCTCATCGGAATCGCGGTGGGTGTCGTCCTGAATTTGGCCATCCATCTCGCCAATGGCACCTCGTTCTCAAATCTCTTCTCGCCCGTGGTCAAGGTGGAGCGGGATAAGGACGGCGGATACCCGGTGATCCATGTCGAGAAGGCGCTGATCTTCAGCAACTGGTTGTCGATGCGGAAACGGATCCTCGCCATGAAGGATGACTCCAAGGTGCGCATCCACCTCGGTGGTACCCATCTGGTGGATCATTCCGTCCTTCGAAAACTTCAGGAAATGGCCCAGGACTGGCGTCTGGAGAATCGGGAGCTGATCGTCGACGGACTGCAGGATCACCGAGCCGTCTCTGCCGATCCAATGGCGGCCCGGATCAGGCGACGTTGATGGCCTGAGCCACAAGGGGCATCAGGCGGAGGGTGCCAAGGCCATCAGTGGGACTTGCACCACCACCCGCAAACCCGACGGGACATACGGTTCCAGGCGAACCCATCCACCACACTGCTGCGCCCGCGCGGTCATCCCGACCAATCCCAGACTGCTCATTGGTCTGGGATCGTCTTTGGCAATGCCAATTCCGTTGTCCTCGATCACCAAGCAAACCTGTCCCTCTTCAACACTCAGCCGAATGGACACCTGCGTTGCGGCGGAGTGACGCGCGACGTTGGTCAGGGATTCTTGGGTGATCCGGAACAGATGCGTTTCGGTGTCACCGTTCAATCGTGTTTCCAGGGATGACTCGAAGTGCACTTGGATTCGGGTCCGTTGCCCAAACTTCTCTACCAACCAACGTAGAGCGGCCTCCAAACCGAAATCATCGAGCATGACCGGTCTCAACAGCTGGGAAAGTTCCCTCACGTTGGCGATGGCTTCGTCCACCAATGCCACGCAATCGGAGCGGCGTTGTTCGGAATCGCCGTCCGAACGGTACGTGAGATTGGCTCGGATCGCGGCGAGCGATTGCCCCAATTCATCATGCAATTCATGAGAAAACCGACGGGCGGCTTCCTCCTGAGTTTGAAGCATGTGCCAAGAAACGCGGTTCAACTGATCGGTGTGCTGCTCCATTCGGTGGATGCTCCAACGGACGTAAAGGATGGTTCCAATCGCGCAGGTGGCCGCCAAGATGAAGGAGGTTCCCAGAAGCAAGGTGGACCCATCGGCCATTTCTTGGATTTGGAGGTTCAGATCCCGTTCCTCCCGGATGAGGCGTTGGTTGCTCTTCTGGATGAGTTCGCGAATCAGCTCCAGCACCCGTTGGTGCCTGAAAAATAGGGGAGCCATGGCCTGGTCCGAAACCAAGGCACCGTTTCGAAAGGCTTGTTCAGCCTCGCGGGAGAAGCGTTGAGTCTCGATGGCCAGATCTTTCCACCGACCTGCGTCAGGAGTTCTTGAAGCCTCCTCAGCCAGACGAGCCAATGAGCGATCCGCCTCCTTCAATTCCTCCAAACGCTGGATCCGTTCGTCCGAAGATTCCTCGGATCGGAGTCTGTATAGGCTGACTGCCAGGGTGTCTTCCTCGGCCTGGGCATCTTGGATCAGTCGGGTGACCGTCAGTTGATTGCTGACAATCGCGGCTGCGCTCCGGCGGATTTGGCGGCTTTGCCGAACGGCGATCAAACCTGCCATCCCCAGCAACACCATCACTAAAGCAAACCCCGGTACCAATCCCCGAAGCACCGTGTGCTCGGTGATCCGGTCATTCAGCCAAGAGAACCGGGGCATGGTGGTTCAGTCGATGAGTCCGTTCCGGAAGGCAAACCGGACGAGTTCACTGATGCTGTGCATGTTGAGCTTCTCCATGATGCGGCCGCGATGGGCTTCCACCGTGTAGACGCTGAGATTCAGGGTTGTCGCGATCTCTTTGTTGGTCTTGCTCTCGGCGATCAGTTGAAGGACCTCGCGCTCCCGAGTGGACAGGAGATCAATCGGATTGGTGACATGCTTCCGGTAGTCATCGAGCACGGCATCGGCGATCTCCGGGCTGAGGTAGCCCTTGCCGGCCGAAACCGCCCGGACCGCCTTCAAAAACTCGGACTCGTTGCTGTCCTTCAGCACGTACCCCTTGGCTCCGGCCCGAAGAATCTCACGGACATAGACAGAATCTTTGTGCATGGACACGGCAACCACCCGGGTGCGTGGAGAAACTTTGAGGAGTCGTCGGGTGGCCTCGATGCCATTGAGGTCGGGCATGCTCACGTCCATCACGCACAGTGCCGGCTGAAGCTTTTCTCCCTGTTCGACCGCCTCGCGACCGTTGGACACCTCGGCGATGACACGGAAATCAGACTGAGCCGCGAGGATCATGCTGAATCCCCGGCGTACAATCGCATGGTCGTCAGCAAGGAGAACAGTGGTCATGCGGAATTCTATGGATGATTCAACCTACGAGACGGACGATCAAGGGACGGTATAGACCCGGTTTCCAACCCGCTCTGTCAGGGTGCACCGCTTCCGAACGCCAGAGTTAATTAGACTACAGCCGTCGGGAATCCAATCAAACCGCGATACTTCCTTAAGGCGGCAGTTGTTCTGACGCATGCCTCCTTCGGGGAGAGGCGTCGATTTGTTTCTCTCAGAGTATTGCCATGCCCACCGAGTTGACAGAAAACGATCCTATTGAGAACCCGTTGTCCACTGAGACGGAGGCTCCTGTGGTCCCGGATTCTTTGGAGTCGGGAACCCCGGTCACCAGCGACACATTGAGTCGCGAAGATGAAATCCTCATCCGCTACCGCCAAGCACAGGTTGCTGGAGAAGCGCTTCCCATCGAGTTGCAGCGGCTTTCGGGCATGAACTTTCTCGGTCGGGATTTCAGCGGACTGGACCTTTCGGGTTGTGATTTCACCGGCAGTGAACTCAGTCGCTGCAATTTCAAGGGGGTGGTTGCCACCCATGCTAAATTCGATGAGGCGACGCTGTTCCAAGCTTGCCTGGATGGCGGTGAGTTCATGGCGTCCTCCTTTCGGGGAGCCAATCTGAGTGAAGCTACGGCGCAGGGAGCCGGCTTTGGCGATGCTACATTCGACGGCGCCAATCTGATACGAGCAAACCTGGACGGTGCCAGTGCGATCAAGTCGAGTTGGACGAAGGCACGGGTCCATCTGGCGTCCATACAGGATGCGCGACTCCTGGAATGCAAATTGCAAGAGACCGAGTTCAACCAGGCGAATCTGACCGGAAGCGACCTACGCGAATGCGACGTCAGTCATGCGGATTTCGGCAAGGCCGACTTGCATGCGATTCAATTGCGCGGATTGAAGAACTATACGACTGCGAATTGGATCGGTTCCGACATTCGAGACATTGATTTCACCGGTGCTTATCTGGTGCGCCGTCACATCGTGGATGAGAACTACCTCGAAGAATTTCGCAACCAAGGCCGGATGGCACGGGTGGTCTATTGGCTCTGGTGGCTGACCTCGGATTGCGGACGAAGCCTATTCCGGTGGGTGGTCCTGAATTTCTTGCTGATCGGCGCCTTTGCCCTCGTTTTTGCCCTCCTGCCGGACAGCCTCACCAAGGTGGATCCGGATGTCCCGATGAAGTCCGCCGGCTTTGCAACGGCCCTGACCACCGGGGCCCTGAAGATCAACGGTACAGTCGTTCCTTACGACCCAGAGAAGGATTCGCTCAACCAACTGTGCGAACGAATCCATGCTACCACCCATCAGGCGATCACCGCGGCTTACCTGCCCAAGGAGGATGCTTTCGCCGTGTGGTCGACTCAATCAACCCTGGAACTGAAGGATCAGGATGGCGGAAATCTTCTTGCGGCCTTGAGTTTGGCGGAGTCGCAAGGCCAGGGATCCAGCTGGCAGAGCTCAGCCCCTCTGGGAGTGGTGACTCCGGCGTTGTTCGTTCCGACTGATTTCCAACGTAGTTGGTACGAAACCATTTACTTTTCATTCGTTGTGGCACTGACCCTCGGTTTCGGGGATGTGCTCCCCAAGACTGTTCCCGCCCAATTCGTCGTGAATCTGCTGACCCTGGTAGGTTACGTGGGGCTGGGTGGATTGCTGACCATCTTCAGCAACCAATTGGGGCGTCGCGGCGAATAACAAACTCATGAAACCGGTCGAGGGATCTCCCCTAAAACAAGCGCCGTCCCCGGTTTCTCCTGCCGCGAAACCCGGAAAGGCCGCTCGGTTGGCGCGTTCGCTGGGCTCGTTGCTTCAAGGCGCCTTGAAAGGGCGGATCCCAAAGACGGGAAGCCACGAAGCCGAGTCCAACCCGGCTTTGTCGATTTGGAAGGCCACCCATGGGCACGGAGGGGCAAGGCCGGTCATCCCGCCGTCACCGCCCAAGCCAGTTCCAAAACCCAAGGCGCCGGCCGGGAAGGGCGGTCGCCGAGGCAAAGGAGCCGCTGTCGCGCCGCGCCGGTCGATCATCCAAGTCATCGAGCGGCCTCGCCCCAGCTTGATCCGCGGTACGGCGGTTGGTGGCGCCATGGTGGGGGTGAGGGGATCGGCGACCACGCCGTCCGGCATCGTCCTTCCAACCGCGCCGGAGATCGTCAACCCGTATGCGGGTTGGTCGCAGAACGACGTCAAGGACCGCATCCGACAACTCCTCGGCGACGTCGAGGTTCCTCGATTTCGGAAAGCTGTCTTCGAGACCCTACGCCGGCTTCGGGATCCGGACACGACTCCCGGGAAGATCATGGAGGTGATGTCGGTCGACGCCCAACTGGTCGGCAAGGTGATGAACACGGTGAACTCCACGGCCTACTCACCGAAGAGCAAGGTGCAGTCCCTGGACCACGCCATCATGCTCATGGGCAATGCCGATCTGGAGCGCATCGTGATGATCGTCGGTTCGAAGGCGGCGTTGCCCAGTCAGACCCATCCGAAGTTCGCGCTCGGTGACTTCTGGAAGGCCAGTTCTCGCCGTGCGGTGCTGGCCCGGGAACTCGCCGACATTGTTCAACCGTCCAAAGCCAACCTCTCCTTCACCGCAGGGTTTCTGCAGGATCTCAGTGTGCCGCTGATCGTCAGCAGCAAGAAGGACGACTACATGAAGATCTTTTCGACCGCCGTCGATGAGAAGCGGGATCTCCATGCGCTGGAGCATGAGACCCTCGGGTGGGACCATGCCGAGGTCGGAGCATTGGTGGCGTTGAATTGGGAACTGCCTGAGGATGTGATGCTTTGCCTCAAAGACCACAATGATACCGAGGCACCGACTCGTCCTGATCCGGCCCACTATGTGAGTTCGCTTCACCCGTCGCACGGCGAGGAGTGGAACGAGATATTCGCCAACAAGGTCGGCCAGCGGTATCAGGTTCCACGTGATGCCTTGAATCAGGTCTGCAACGAATCCGTCAGCAAGGCTGCTGAACTCGCGAAGCTTTTCTGAAGGGGGGCTGGTTGGACGAGCACCAGTGGGCCCTTGCTGGCGGAAGCGCATCCATTCAGACCTGTTGGAACAAGCGTTCCATCCAAGATTCGCCTCCCGTGCGATCGAAACCGCCGGGAATGAAACGACCGCTCGATGTCCCGAAGACGGCTATACCGCTCGCAAGGACGAGGTTCCAAACTTTGGCTGGAGACTCACACTCGTCCAAATGCGTTAGGAGCAACCCATGCGGCCGGAATTGCATGAACTGCATCGTCTGATTCTGGAGAATGGACGCCTCATAGGCTGCATTCAGTGTCAGCAGCAGGCAGTCGGGTTCAAAGCGGTCGAGCAAATTGGCCATCCGATCGGAGACATCGGGATCGGAGGGGTTCCAACCCGGAAGGTCCAAAAACTCGCGGGAAAATGGCGGAAGACCCGGATTCCAAGTGGTCTCCACGGGAATCCCCAGCAGTTCGGCGTGCTGGGACAAAAACTCTGCCGAGTTGGCCACGATTCCATCGAGACACCAGATCCGGCATTCCTGCTGGTGGCGCAGCGATTCAATGGTGATCCACTTGGCCGTAGCGACGCTTTTTCCGGAGCCGGCTGCTCCGATGAGGGCAATCCGCCTGGGTGTTCTGGGGATCCGCTTGGTGGCGTTGTCCCACGCTGCGAGCAGGGCAGCCCCCAACTGGAGACAGGCCTCCTGGTTCGTCAAGGGCGTGCCTGAAACAGGAATGGATTGGTGCACTCGCCGGACTGATTCTTCATTGAGTCCCAGGCTCCTAAGCAGGTCCATTGTCCGGGCTTCTTTCGAAGCCGCGCGCACCTTGGCAACGGGTTGGGGCGGTGCCGGTGGTGCGGGTGCTTGAGCCCACGCTTCAATCTCCATGGCTCCCCATATCCGACCAACGCCGGCGGATGGGACGCGCTTGAGTTGCACCACAATGGCCGAAGCCCCAAGACTTTGATGAACCTTGGCCAACGCTTCTTCAGCCGTATGGCCTTTGAACAGCATCAAGCCCGTCTGGGGCATCGCGGATCGATCAGAGAAATGGGGATTCATGCCGATGAATCAAGGAAGACTGGGGATCGAGTACTCGGTGTTGACCCGGAGTCGTGGAGGCAGTTCCTCATAAGCCAGAAACCGCAAATCTGGATAGGTGGGACCGAAGAACTTCCGGAGACCGAGGCGGATGACTCCAGAACACAGCAACACCGGAATGCGCCCCTCGGCCACTGCCGGTTGGATCGCCTTGCCGATATGAAAACTCAGGTGCTGGGCCGCCATGGGCGTCAAGGCCAGCGTATTTTCGGTCATTCCCGGATGGAGTCCTTTGGCCAGCTCTTCTTCCAACCAACTCTCCAACGTGATGGCCGCAAGATTACCCCGGTCATCCAAGTAGCCCTGGACCAACCCCGGTCCAATGGAACGCCGTGCCTGTTCGGACAATTCGTCGATGTTCTTGGTGATCGCCGCGCTGTCGGCCACTCGTTCCAGGATGCTCACAAGGTTCCGGATTGAAATACCCTCAATCAGGAGGTTCTGGAGGATGCGCTGAATCTGACCCAGATTCAATTGTGTCGGCACCAGTTCGTTCACCAGGGCGCTTTGAGTCTTCTTGAGATTGTCCAAGAGACCGTCCACATCCTGTCGACTGAGCAGTTGATGGGCATGGCGGCGGATGCATTCCTGGAAATGAGTGACCAGCACCGACGTGGAATCCACCACCGTGTATCCGGCCAACTCCGCTCTGCTGCGGTGGAGTTCATCGATCCAGACAGCCGGTAGATTGAAAACCGGCTCGGTGGTGGCCTCACCTGGGATGACCTGGTCGCTATGACTGATGTTCATGGCCAGCCAGCGGCCCGGGCGCAACGTGCCTCGCCCCACCATGTTTCCGCGGAATAGGATCTGGTATTCCTGCGAGTCCAACTGGAGGTTGTCCCAAAGGCGGACCGAGGGCACCACGAAGCCCATGGTTTGGGCGAAATTTTTACGCACTCCGGTGACTCGCTCGAGCAGGTCACCTCCTTTGCTGACGTCGGCCAGGGTCACCAATCCAAATCCCAACTGAACTTCCAATGGATCCACGGAGAGGAGTTGCTGAATGGGCTCTTGACCGGTCTTAGGAGCGTCTTTGGTGCCCGTCTCATTGGGTCCGGACTCAGAACCCGCAAGGATGGCGGGTCGCTCGGGTAGCTTCCGCCACAAAGCAAAGAGGAGGCCGGAGGCACACAGCAACAGAATCGTAGGAAACCCGGGCATCAATGCCCCGAATCCCAGCGCGGCGGCGGTGAGGAGAACAGGACGCCGTTGGAGCACCAACAGCTGACCCAGCGCTGTTCCGAGGTCCTCTCGGGCGGCCGCTCGGGTCACCAGCAATGCCGCCGCGGTCGAGAAGATCAAGGAGGGGACCTGTGAAACTAGACCGTCGCCAATGGACAGGATGGTATACCGGCTCAGCACCTCCAGGGCCGACTCGTTCCGCTGGAAGACGCCGATGAGAAATCCGCCGACAATATTGATGACCGCGATCAGGATCGCCGCGATGGCGTCACCGCGAACGAATTTCGAGGAGCCATCCATGGCTCCGTAGAAATCAATCTCGCGCTGCAGCATCTGTCGGCGTTGCCGGGCCACTACCTCCGAAATAGCCCCAGAATTGAGTTCCTGGTCGATGGCCATCTGCTTGCCCGGCAGAGCATCGAGTGTGAAGCGTGCCGCAACCTCGGCAATGCGCCCTGCACCCTTGGTGATGACCACGAAGTTGATCACTGTCAGCAGTGCGAAGATGATGACACCGATGACGTAGTTGCCG
>Ga0214923_10004962_pt1 | contig 15701 bp, 12 predicted proteins | sample LL1510_MetaG_FD_177993 | JGI IMG/M metagenome (GOLD analysis project Ga0214923, IMG submission 177993) | Freshwater microbial communities from Lake Lanier, Atlanta, Georgia, United States - LL-1510 | ecosystem: Environmental > Aquatic > Freshwater > Lake | place: USA: Georgia | collected...
TGCCAGATAATTTTTCTGAAATACTGCAACATGAACGTGAGGTAGTAGCTCAATGGAAGAAAGAGGGTTGGCTCGAACAACTTTATTTACGACCTACCAAAAACGGAGCAGTTTTAATTTTAAAGGATGTTGATGAAACAAAAGCACACCAGTTAATAACGCAATTACCTTTTTATCAATTGCGAAAGTCTATAGAGATACTTCCCTTAATTAAGGATGAATCGGTAGGGGTATAATTTATTCCTTGACAAATATTTTCTGGAATAACCTGTTATTTGCTTGATAGCTGGTACTTTAACTTCTATTTGCTGCTTTGTGCCAATATCTCTTGATGAAGCGTAGTAAAGCTTAAGTGAATAATTGCATTATCAGCCAATATTCTGAATTCTTTTTTTCCCCGTTATGCATCCACATGAATATGCATAACTGCTGAATTACATTCAATTGCATAATTGTTAGCAACTAGCTTTCTCCATAAAATATATCGGTAAAAGCATTTTTTAATCGGTTAATAAAACCAATTTATACTTTATACAGTATAATTTTGTACTGCAAAGAAGCTTTTAATAAGTTCAATTTCAATTATTTGACAAAACTGTAAACTGAGTATTTTTCAATGCAATTCAAGTATAGCTGGTTAACGAGTGGTTTCATATTTTACTCTATGTTTGCACAGGCACAGGCTGTAGTTACTGGTACAATTGTGCAATCGGCCAAACCACTCGAACTGGCCAGTGTAATGCTTTATCGCGATAGCACTCGTCCTTCTGTATCCGTTTTTACAGATAGTCTGGGTAAATTTCAGATGAATAATATTAATCCTGGAACGTATAAGCTGAAAATTCAATTAATGGGTTACCAAACTCATTATTTGTCAATAACTGTGAAATTGGGTACAGAGTCTGTTGGTGCAATCCAATTAGAACCTGCCGCAGGCATATTGCAATCTGTTGAAGTAAATAGCATTCGACGCCTGATTAAAAAAACGCCTAATGGGTTTATCATTAATGCTAAGGATAATCTAACTCAAATTGGTGGCACTGCAACTGATTTACTCAGTAATACCCCTACTGTTGTAACAGATCCTGAAAATGGTATAACCATTCGTGGCAAATCTCCTTTGATACTAATTAATGGTAGAAATTCAAATATTCGTTCGATAGATAATATTCCTGCATCTTCTATTGAAACCATTGAAATCATCAATAACCCATCTGCGCAATATGATGCGGAAGCGGAGGGAGGTATCATTAATATTACCCTTAAGAAGAATACCGGTAAAGGAACCAATGGTTCCGTTTTGTTAGGCACTGGAGTAGGTGCCAGGGGCAGATTGAATTCTGCTATTCTATTAGGACATCAAGAAGGCAAATGGAATTTTGGTTTCAACTACGATAATCGCTTCGCAGGCAGAACCCGACATGCGGATGCGGAAAGGATCAACTATGCCCTTGCTAATAATTATCTACAAACACAGGTGCGAGATGATGATCGCTATGAAGAAACACATAACGCTAAACTAAATCTGGATTTTACTCCGGATAAACGACATTCCATTGGGTTGGAGGTGAATGGCAATATCGATAACCAGCATAATATTGAATCTCTGCTTACCCAAATTAAATCTAACGCTCAGCAATTTGTAGGTGCCAATCGGCGAGTATCTGATGAACGTGAAACCGGAAAGTCATTGGAGTTTGCCCTTAACTACAGCCAATCTTTCGCCAACCCGCGAAAGAAACTGGCAATTTTGCTTAGTAATGGACAAAACCGTGAAAGGCAAAATACCGATATACCTACCACTCCTCTGGATAATGTCGGTAATCCTGCAGGGTTGGTATTTCAGCAACGCACCCACAATTACGAAGATGCGGGAGTAAGCAATGCAAGGCTCGATTATATAGTGCCTGTTTCAACCCATGCCACGTTGGCGATGGGTTACAAAGGCACGTTTAGAAATATTGATGCCGATTTTGTGAGTGAATACTTGCAGGGAGGCATTTACATTGTGAATACAGCCGCAAGCAATCGGTTTAAGTTCAATGAGAACATTCAGGCTGGCTATTTGCAATTTAAAGGATCAGCTGAGGCAGCATCCGGAAAAAATATCAAATACGATGTAGGTTTACGTGCCGAACAAACCAATAATGAGGGGAAGGATGGAAGCGGAAAAAATTTATTTACCAATAGTTACCTCCAGCTTTTTCCTTCCGCTACTTTCTCTTATTATCTTACTGCTTCCGATTTTATCAAGTTAGGTTACTATAGGCGTATCAATCGGCCGGGGTTGGGACAGTTAAATCCCTTTATTGATATTACAGATTCACTCAATCCGCATGGGGGTAATCCGTATTTACAGCCCGAGTTGGTAAATGCAATTGAAACGGGAATTACAAAAGAGTGGAATAAAAATTCTCTTACCGTGAATTTTTATTACCGGCATGCCATCAATAGTATCCGCACTTTGATAAGCCTTAACAATAATGGAGTAGCGTTGGTGTTACCGCAGAATATTGGAACCAATGATACGTATGGACTCGAAGCGATTGGTTCGTTTGAGCCGCTGCCCGTTTGGTCGCTGAATGCAAGTATATCTGTTTTTCGCCAGCAAATGAATGCAAATAATATCGCCAAAGAATTGAGTAATGATGCTTGGAGTGGCTATGCCAAGTGTATCAATAATTTTACGTTGGCCAAAAATAGTAAGTTGCAAATTGCCATCAACTATGCAGCCCCCACAGTTACGCCCCAGGGAACCCGGATAGCTGTTTATAATACGGATTGGGGCTTTCAGCAAAAAATCAGCAAGGGTAGGGGAGCAATCGGGGTAGTGCTAACCGATGTGTTTAACACACAGCAAAATGGCTTTACTGCATCCGGAACAGATTTCAATTACCATCGCTATTTTAAAGTAGATACTAGAGCCATCATGGTAAGCTTTGTATGGTCGTTCCGCACCAAGTTGAAAGAGGAGCTGCTCGAGAATAAATATTCGAATGATTAGTGAGTAAAAATTGTGGCGAAAAATACTTTCTATAAGTTAGGAATTTTGGAAAGTTCTATCGAAGTGAGTGGCTTTCAAGTGAATATTACTTTTTACAAATGGCGAAAGGCATATTCATTCTAAACAACAAAACCATATCCTCTTTGGCTAATCGGTGAATTTTAAGCGAAAAAATTAAGATGTACTCTCTACGAAACATAGGTTTCATACAGGATGGCTTTCAGATTAATGATTTCTTTGGGTTTTAGTTTACCCGACACTTTTACTATTCTTTTTCTGTCAATCGTTCTTATTTCGTCGAGTACAACCCAGCCTTTTTTGGAAGCGTGTGTTACCGGAATGCGGGTGGGATAGGGTTTTGAATTTCTCGTCATGGGCGCTACAACAATCGTTTGCAGGTGCGCGTTCATTTCATCAGGTGAAATAATTACACAAGGCCTGGTTTTTTTCATTTCACTGCCAATGGTTGGATCTAGATTAACCAACACAATGCTATATTGCCATAAATTCATTCTTCCCAATTTTCATCAGTAAACACATCGGGTATCATCAGTTGGTCATCTCCATTTGCATGCAGTTGTTGGAATGATTTTTCCCATCCCTCCCGAGCCTTGTGCTTAGGTTTGATGATGATATACTCTTTTTTTAATATTAGCTCGAGTGTATTTTGCATATTATATTGCTCTATTATTTTTTTCGGAATTCGAATTCCTTTCGAATTGCCTATTGTTATTAATGATATCTCCATGATATATTTGTAATGTATATATAAAGTAATTACAAATTAACCAATGCTCAAAATTTTATTTCGGTTTTTCTCAGTTATCTTGGCTTAAAAGACCACTGTAGTTGGTTTTTATTGATTGCAAATTATAACTAAGCTTACATTCGAATTAGAGTGTTATTACCTATGCAAATCGCAGTTTTACACTTATTAATTCATCCTTACTATTGCTGCACTTTATCTCTGGTTGATTGGGAATGCGATAATTCCATACGTCACTGACATATGGAAAATGATTAGAAGTGAGGAAAATATTTTCCAAAAAATTAAGGAATTTTGGAAAGCTTTAAAGAAGTAAGCGGCTTTCAAGTGAATATTTCCATTTGGGAATGGCATTTTCATTCTAACCCGCAAAGCCCCTCAACGCCAAAGGCGTATCGGAGACTGTACAGAGAAAAAAATGAAAAATTAATTATTAGTGCTAATCAAAATTTTTACCATACTCGCTTAATAACAAACTATCTAATTGTATTGCCTGCTTTTTTAAAGAGAGAAGTCTTGCCTTGATGTATTTATTGGTATTGATAGTAGAGAATACTAAGTTCAATAATTCGTTTATGTCCTCCTCTTTTGTACTAACTAATGGTAACGGGTTTGTAGGACGGGTAAACCGATATAAAATTAGTTTCGAATTAATATCCTGCGATTCATTCATCTCGGCTGTGGTAATAACGTTAAGTACTTTAGAAGACTTTAATCGAAGATTTAAGAGAATATTTTCATTAAAAGTTTGGAGGCTCAGCATCGAATTCATTCTGTTTTCATAATCCTGGATAAGATTTACAATTTTTTTATTTTCAATTAATCTTAAACCACCCGCATTTTTCAGTTGGGTAAATCCATTGGTTGAATTTTCAAAAAGGTGTCGAAGTGCAAGTGTTTTGGTATAGTAGTAAAAATCGGGCAGATTATTTAGGATAGACTTATTTTTCATCTGTAATAAAAGGGAATCTGCCGAAGTTTGTTTTATGTCAATATATGCAATAGTGGTATCTGCTTCTTGTAGATCTTTTTGTAAATCAAAATGAATATTTTGTAAAAATTTAATTTCTCTTTGTTTCTCCAGATAGTGCTCACGTATGTTTTCAGCAAAAAATCCAAGTGTTACAGCAAAAAATAGCATGAAAAATTCCAACAGATATTCTTTCCATTTTTTCTGGTGACTAATATGTTGTGGGTGATGTATTTCCATTAGTGTGCATTAATTTCATTTCCGTATTCCTTCATAATTCCTGCGTCTAATTTCTTGCCGGTTGCTTTTAATCTAAGTAAATAGCTATTAAGATAATTGTTGGTATTGAGTCCTACAGTTAGGATGTTAAAGAGTTCATCTACTTGTTTGGGATATTTTTTTAAAATATCATCTGCTTTTTCAGGTCGTTTAAATCTCATAACACCAGTTGCATGCTGAGTCTTCATAAGCTGATAAGTAATCTTTGGATTAAATACAATAGACATTTTAAATCGGGCTTGTTCTAAAGTACGTTCTCTCAAATTTTCTAGTTTTTCCAAGGCATTCAGTTGTGTTTCATATTCCTGAATACCTGAAATAATCAGTTGATTTTTAATCATTCTAAATCCACCAGCCGATTTTATTTGGTCGAACCCTATATGTGAATTTTCAAAAGTTGCTCTTAGTACCAGATTTCGAATGTAAAAGTATACATCTTCATTTTCAAGTCTCTCTTCATTAATTTTTTGGAATAAGGTATCCAGTTCCCTTAGTCGTAAGTTATTTGACGCTAGTATTGAATCTACCCTAATAAAATCCTGTTGCAAGTCCTCATGTATATTTTTCAAATAGGAAATTTCTCGGTGTTGCTCCACTTGTTTTTCTCTTAAATTTTCGGCAAAGAATCCAAGGGTTACTGCTATGAAAAGCATTAAAAATTCAAGAAAATATTCTTTAATTTTTTTTGTATGCGAAGAGTGATGAGGATGATGAACTTCCATTTATTTTATTGGGCAAATTGATAGAATTAGTTTCTATTTATTTAAAAATAGAGAATCTTTGGTATGTATCCAAATATCAATAAGCTAAGCAATAATCTATTTCAATTAGGCATAGCCGTTTGTTTGACGCAGACTTAATTGTAAAACATCTTACTTAATAACTTTTCCTACACTATCAAGGCTAGCAGGCTCTTTCAATGCAAATACGGGTTAGGCGGACCGAAATCTTACGCTCATCTTTTACTAATCTTATTCATTGAAATCGTTCTTTGCAAACTGCATTTAAAACGAGTGATATCAGGGTTTCTGGTTTTGGCATGTTTCTGACTCACTCCACTGTTTACTCGCTTTCTCCAAAGATTAAAACTGCTGCGCTTGAGCTGTTTACGCATAAGTAGAATTACTTCACTTTCTGATATGCCAAATTGTAGTCGTATGGCTTCAAATGGAGTGCGATCTTCCCAGGCCATTTCAATAATTCGATCAATATCTACTGCAGTTAATTTTTCCATTGGGATGCAAGATACAAACTATGTTCTCCGGTTGTTTCTTCCTGAAAATAATTCACATGTTTTTATTGAAGGCATTGGGCTTGCCCTATTACCCTTTGCAAGAATGTATTTATAACGGGCATCCTTTGTTAAACGCTCCCCACTCTTCCAATACTGCGGAATATAACTGATTTTAATTACTTAAATAATCGGTGTTTACACTGTATTTTTTATAGGTATAAATACGGAATTCCAATCCATGTTATTTATTTAACAATTTGATTATCATTTATTTGGAAAAAGTCTGTCCTAAAACTATCTATTTCTGCATTTGAGCCAGTTTCCTTAGCCTTTTATTTTGTTGAAACAATCTTATTTCAAAAAATAATATGCCAATCATGAAAATCAATTTAAGTACAGCAATTGCTATTTGCATCTTTGCTGTGCAACTTATGAGCACTGCCTGTCAAAAACAGGAAATGATTTCAAACCCAATGCCAAATGGAAATATAGTTCAAGCAGTTAAAGGCGATAGTTCCATTAATGGTTTGATATCAGGAAATGCGGCCAATGAAATGTCGGCTGCCTTTATAGGGAAACGCGGAAATCAGGAAACCCGTATGGTTAAAATTGCGGTGAAAGACCTTATCAATTTCATGCACCAAATGCAAACCAATGCAATTTCTGATTCTTTGGGAATCCATTTTGGGTATTATACCCCTGCCACTGTTCCTAATCAGTATCCAGAATACCTCCATAAGTATACACTATACTTTGCTGTATATCCAGCTTCAGGTGCTGCATTGCCAGCTATGAAATCGCAGGGTAGTGGGAGTGCTACTTCATTTTTAAATCATGGAACTCTTTATCCTTAATGCTATCCATATTTTACTTACTTCTCTGGCAATCGCTATTACTTTTATTGACCTTGCTGGTTTTTAATCGATGTCGCACTGTTCGACAATTGATTTTACCTGCAATTATTATAATACATATTTTTCAAGAATGGATTCCTCAATTGCAAACGAGCCGTTGGAAGGATAGTTTTTTGGTAAAATCGACTGAATTGGCTGTTCAGGTGGGAGGATATGGGTGGATATTATTTCAGTACTTTCCAAAGTCATTTGTTTCAAGTTTCAAAATATTCTTCGTGGCAGTTCAGGGTATACTGATTTTATTGTTTGAGTTGCTTCCCGCATCCAGTATTCCTGATCTGTATCATATAATGGTTTGGTTAGACTCTCTTGTGATGCTGGCCTCCACCACCTGTTTATTGTATCTACTAATAAAAAATCCACTTCCTCCTGCTGAAAGAAATTCATTTCCTCCCATTCTTTGGGTTACATGTGGGGTGTTCTTTTATTTTATAACAATCATTTTTTGGGAGATAAGTAAAGTTTTTTTTCCTGAATCTTATTCTTTGCCTGCTATGTTGGGATGGTATTCCATGGTGCGAATAGTACAGCATGTTGTATTATATATATTCTTAATAGTAGCTTATGTAATATGTTTAACGCAGCCTCGACAATCAATTTAGTTAAAAAAAACGTTCCGGTTGCTGTAGTTGATGATCATCATCTGGTGAGAACCGGTTTGATTCGGATGATTCAATCATTCACGGGCTTTGAGGTGGTGCTGGAAGCCGCAAATGGAAAAGAGTTTCAGGAAAAATTGAATCGTTTATCCTCACCCGAAATTGTTTTGCTCGACATTCGGATGCCAATAATGGATGGCTATGAAACTGCTCTTTGGTTGCATACCCATTTACCGGAAACCCGAGTGTTGGTAGTCTCTATGGTAAAAGAGGAAGTGGCCGTAATCCGAATGCTGCGATTGGGAGCATATGGTTTTTTGCCTAAGGATGCTACAATTGAACAATTGCATCAGGCACTTATATGCATAAGCGAAAAAAACTATTACGTGAATGAATTAGCCGGTAGTCGAATGTTTCATTATATATCCGCGCATGCTGAAAATAATCATTCCGCATCATTTCCTGAAATTACCCATAGAGAATTTATTTTTCTACGCCATTGTTCCAGTGAATTAACTTATGGTGAAATTGCAAAACGCATGCATGTTAGTCCGAGAACCATAGATACCTATCGCGATCACCTATTTGAAAAATGTAAGGTGAAGAGTAGGGTTGGGCTCGTAATTTTTGCGATTAAGTATAGACTAATTGATATGGGAGATAAGTTGGAAGTATAGATGAGATAAGATAGAATAGCATTGGATAAAGATTATCATGCATAATAATTTACTTTCTTTTTGATAGTTCTCTCATAAAAAAAAGGACAGCAATTGCTGTCCTTTATGATAGTTATCTGATTCGTTTGATAGCAAAGATTACTTCAAATCAAATCTGTCTAAATTCATCACTTTTGCAAATGCTGCTGCAAAATCGTGCACGAATTTTTCTTTCATGTCGTCGCAGGCATATACTTCTGCCAATGCACGCAACTCCGAATTCGATCCCAAAACCAAATCAACCCTTGTACCAGTCCATTTCAATTCACCCGTTTTTCTATCGCGACCTTCAAACACATCTTTATGCGCAGTGATAGGTTGCCAGCTGGTTCCTAAATCGAGCAGATTAACAAAGAAATCATTGCTCAATTTTCCGGGTTGATGAGTAAATACTCCATGAGCAGATTGATCGTAATTTATATTAATGGTTCGTAAACCTCCGATTAAAACCGTCAGTTCGGGTGCAGTAAGATTTAGTAACTGTGCTTTGTCTATCAATAAATCCTCTGCAATTGCTCCATAATGTCCGGAGGCATAATTACGGAATCCATCGGCTTTTGGTTCTAATACTGCAAAGGACGTTACATCTGTTTGTTCCTGACTGGCATCAGTGCGACCAGGTGTAAAGGGAACGTTTACTGGATGTCCACCTAAACGAGCAGCTTCTTCAACTCCGGCAACTCCTCCCAACACAATCAAATCAGCTAATGAAATTTGTACCCCACCAGCATTTGCTGCATTAAATGCTTGTTGAATTTTTTCAATCGTATCTAATACGGAAGATAGTTGAGCTGGATTGTTTACCGTCCAGAATTTTTGTGGCGCCAAACGAATACGAGCACCATTGGCTCCCCCTCGTTTATCTGAACCACGGAATGTGGAGGCAGATGCCCAGGCAGTTCCAACCAGTTGGGAAACAGTTAAACCGGATTGTAACAATTGTTTCTTCAAATCGGCAACCTGTTGTTCATTTACTAAAGGATGTTGAACCGCAGGAACCGGATCTTGCCAGATTAAAACTTCAGCAGGCACTTCAGCACCAACATATCGGGTACGCGGACCCATATCTCTGTGCGTGAGTTTAAACCAGGCACGAGCAAATGCATCCGCAAACTCAGCTGGGTTTTCGAAGAAACGGCGTGATATTTTCTCATAAGCCGGATCGAAGCGTAATGCCAAGTCGGTTGTAAGCATGAAAGGAGCGTGTTTCTTAGCAGGATCATGCGCATCTGGCACTGTTCCTGCACCTCCATTATTTTTGGGTTTCCATTGATGTGCACCTGCAGGTGATTTGGTAAGTTCCCACTCGAATCCAAAGAGGTTCTCAAAGTAATTATTACTCCATTTAGTGGGTGTAGTAGTCCATGCCCCTTCTAATCCACTGGTGATGGTATCACCACCCTTACCGGTACCGAAAGTATTTTTCCAACCAGTGCTTTGTTCTTCCAAACTGGCGCCGGCAGGCTCTCTGCCTACATATTTCGAAGGATCGGCAGCACCATGGGTTTTACCGAAGGTATGTCCGCCGGCAATCAAAGCAACCGTTTCCTCATCATTCATTGCCATGCGACCAAAGGTTTCGCGGATGTCTCTGGCTGCAGCAATCGGGTCGGGGTTGCCATTAGGTCCTTCTGGATTAACATAAATTAAACCCATTTGAACCGCTCCGAGTGGATTCTCCAATTCACGATCTCCTGTATATCTTTTATCCCCCAGCCACTCAGTTTCTGCTCCCCAATACACATCTTCTGCAGGTTCCCACACATCTTCTCGTCCACCGGCAAATCCAAACGTTTTGAAGCCCATAGATTCCAGTGCACAATTCCCTGCCAAAATCATCAAATCGGCCCAGGATAATTTCTTTCCATATTTCTGCTTTACCGGCCATAATAATAAACGGGCTTTATCGAGGTTGGTATTGTCGGGCCAGCTATTGAGGGGGGCAAAACGTTGCTGACCAGCGCCACCACCTCCGCGGCCATCCGCAATGCGGTAGGTACCTGCACTATGCCATGCCATACGAATGAAGAAAGGACCATAATGACCATAATCTGCAGGCCACCAATCTTGGGAGGTAGTCATGATGGCTTCAATATCTTTTTTCACTTCCACCAGATCCAGCGAAGCAAATGCAGCTGCATAATTAAAATCTTTTTCCATCGGATTGGATAACTCAGAATGCTGGCGGAGAATATGCAATTTCAATTGATGTGGCCACCAATCGCGATTACTGGTACCGGCTCCGGCACTTTTCTTTACCAAGCCACCTGAAAAGGGGCATTTTGCGGCATTATTATTTTCCATGATTTAGGTTTTTTATGAGTTGAATGTCCAGTAGGGTAGTGCGAACTATCCAAACTGGCTGCAAAATTACTCTATTATTTGAAAGGATAGGTTGATTCAATATAAATCCAATTATATCAGCGGGTAGAAGTTGTGTAAAACTTTTCGTGAATTGCATAAACAAATAGAAAGATTGATAACTAAACTAGGGCACTTGAATTTTGTTAAAATCTTTCCTTCTGAATAAAAGGTAATAACAAGTTGGTTTTTAAATTATAATAACAAAATATACTCTAATTTGTTTGTAGTCGGGATACAGATTTTTTTCAGTGCTTAAATGAAACCAACTGAATTAAATTTCATTATTGCTTTCTACATAAGCAGGGTTGAATGTACGCCAATGTTTTTCATATTGAGAGGTATGTAAATACCAAACGGCTGCGAAGCTAACCAGGCAACATATAACCACCAACGGTAGCATATTAAAAATAAAATAATGCAGGATGCCAATAAATAGGGGTAAAATACCAATCAAAAGGTTTATTAAGAAGTTGGTTCCTTTGCCACTTGCATATTCCGGTACGGAAAAGGGTAATTCTTTAATAGCAATATAGGCAGATAAATACGTCATTGCCACTAAATTTCCAATGGCCAGCAATAAATTGGGGATAGCGATCCAACCCAAAAGCCAGATTCCAGTAAGGGAGCAAATAAGTAAGAAGGGTGCTGCAAATTTGAAAAGAAGCGATTTTACAGTTCCTGTAATGATGGCTCCGGGAAACCGAATGGGAGCAATATAGAAAATCCAGGCAGCTTTATATTTATCTGAAGTTTTGCTATTATTGAGCGCTCCAATTATAAAAAACATCGAAATATACAGCATAGAAATCAACATAAGTTTCAATCCATTTTCAGAAGCGGATACATCCTTTAGAGAAACATTTTTTTTAGAAAAAATCAGCAAAAAAATATACACAGCAATATAACCCAGTCCAGGATAAGTTCGCAACTTAAAATCCCTGCTTCTTGCAGTGATTAGCCAGGTAAATTCAAATCCCATTTTTTCAGCTCCATTTCGAGTAATTTTTTCCGATAACCATTGGTAATATTTTTTTCCAGTTGAATGGGAAATATTTAATGCTTGAGTGGATGTTTTTGTAGAAGGTACTTTAATTTCTTCTGATCCGGAAGTATTAATACCAGCTAGTTTTCGGTTAAAGGAGGGCGCAAAATATACAATCATAGCCCGGATAGCAATAATCGGAACAACAAAACCAAGGGTGGCAGCCACTATTCGAATCATATTACTACCAGCAAATCCTTGATATACAATTTGCCATGCAGACGCAAACCAATAAGATGGAATGCATAAGCTGGTAAAATTTTCAGGAAAGGTAAAAGTTAAAAATGATTCACTTCCCATCCAGCGGGGTATGAATTGATAGCCACCATAAATAATGATAGCCAGGAATATCTGGAAATTAGTAACAATATTTTTAAATCGTTCGATGGTTGTATACTTCAGCATCAGCAGATAAAAAATATTCAGAAAAAAAACGGTAAAGAAAATAATAAAGGGTATTATAATAACAAAACCGAATAACCCTCTCCATCCTTCCGTAAAGCAGATGGTTATTGCTGCGGGAACGACAATAGGGATCGATACATCTAATATGAAAATGATTAAATGCAGGATACGTGATATCAAAAAAGTTCGATCGTTTACTGGTTTGGGTAGAATTATCTGATTGTCTCTTCCATCTAACAACACTGCAGTAAATTCAGAAATCAGCATAAGTGAAAGGATGATAAAAAGCAAGGTAAAAAGTATACCCATCTTCACTAGCTTATTAGCATCGGAAATAAGGGGAAAAATTAATACAATCCCCAGTAATAAGGATAAAAAGAAACGGAAGATACCCACGAAATTCGATGGCTTTGCTTCTGTTTTTTTATTTTTCCTGTTCAAGTGAATAGGTCTGCGATCATCCATCAGCAATTTAGCCGTTAGAATCGCCCTTAATTGGGTAATATTTACCCCCATTCTCGTGTAATACCCCCGGGGCAATAATAGCAATTTGAGTAGTAACTTTTTCAAGTAAATTTTCTTTAAGGATGTATGGCCTGAATTAAGTCGGAAGCAGCATGCTCCATGGTTTCATTTGAAGTTAGCTGGGCAAATATTTTTTCTAAACTGGTATTGTTTCCCGATTGTGATTGTAACTCTTGTATTGTACCCTGAGCTATTACAGTACCCTGATGAATTAATACAATCAGATCGGAAACTTTTTCTACCACATCCATCATATGACTGCAATAAAAAATCGTTTTACCTTCTGAAGCTAATTTGGAAATCAGGTCTTTAATAATCAGTACACTGTTGGCATCTAATCCGCTCAATGGCTCATCTAAAATGATGATGTCTGGATTATGCAGGATCCCGGAAATGATTAATACTTTCTGTTTCATTCCTTTACTGAAAGTATCCATCCGCTGATCAATCTGTGCCTCCAAACCCAATGCCTGTAACATTTTCAGGATGCGTTCCTGTGCTGTTGCTTCTGGTAATTCGTAGAGTTCCGAAATCAAAGTGAGAAACTCACGGGGGGTGAGCACATCATAGAGTTCTGCTAATTCGGGTATATACCCAATTTTCCTTTTTACTGCCAGCAAATCATCCCTTAGATTGATGCCGGCTACTTCAACTGTTCCTTCATAATCATCTATCAATCCACATAAAATTTTTACCGTAGTACTTTTTCCGGCACCATTGGGTCCGATATATCCAATTACCTGGCCAGCTTGAATGTTTAAGTTGATGCCATTTAGTACTTGTTTAGTTCCGTATGATTTATGTACCGATTGGAGAGATATGATAGGTTGCATGGTAGATTGCTTATTTATAATAAGTTAAATTAACTGAAATTATATTTTTTGAAAGTCGGTTTCAATTGCTTTCAATTGTTGTTGAAGTTGTTCCAATACTTTTTTCTGTTGCGAAGTAGGTGGATAATCGGCACCAATGGAAAGGGCTTCTTTGGATAACCCTAATAGATGTTCAAATAGCTGACTCGGATTTCTGAAACTATCCCAACGGGCTCCGGTTTGATGAACATCAATCAGTTTTGCTTCCAGTTGATAAATGGCATCTTCTCGTTTCAAAGCAGCGGTAGTATTTGTTTTGAGCAAATCGGCTCTCACTGTTTCCATTTTTTCTATTAATGAATGTGCCCGTTTAATTGCAGCAAACAGGATTTTACCCCAGTTATATTGTTCATTTATTTGTTCTTGAGTTGCTTTAGATTCTGGGTCTTTCAGTAAAGTAATGGGTTGTTGTTTTTTAACATCGCCTGCTTGTAAAATCAGTTGATATTTTCCGGGAGGTAATCTCAAACCTTCCATGCCGGGTGACATATCCAAATCATTTATATAAGGCCGCCTGTTTCCTTTCTCATCGAGTTTCACAAAGGGTTTACTACGCGGAATGGTTTTTAAGATGGGTGCCTCAAAAGATTTATGTGCTAAACTAAACCATACACGATTTATCCCTTTAAAATTGGTACCGGGGAAACTAGCAATGGTATCCTTGGCAGCATTGAGCAAAATAAGTTGAGGAGCTTTTGTTAAAGTATCAGGTAAAAAATATTGCGCCAACGCCTGGTCTTCGGGATTTTGGCCTCCCTTCACTCCATCACCTGCATCATGATTCCTGTTTTGCTGATTAAAACGATAAGTAGTTCTTAATGGATATAGTTCGATGTTGATATTTTTAATTGATTTACTCCATTCACGGATTGATGTAATATCATCTAAAATATAAATACCTCTTCCATAAGTTGCCACAATTACATCTCTGAAATTCGGCTGAATTTCTATATGATATACCGGCGCAGGAGGCAAATTTCTTTTTAACTGTATCCATTCTTTTCCATCATTGCCGCTCACATATAGTCCATTGTCCGTTCCGGCAAATAACAATCCTTTTTGTCCAGGATCTTCTTTTATAAAATGAACAAAACCACTGTTATTGCTGGGAAGATTACCGGTTACTGATTGCCAGGTATTTCCATAATCAGTAGTTTTATAAATGTAGGGAGTAAAATCTCCTTCCATCTGAAAATGTATGCTAACATAGGCAGTACCTGCATCAAATGCAGAGGCACAAATATTACTGATAGTTCCCCAGGGAGCCAGCGAAGGAATATTTTTACTTACCAATTCCCATTGCTTTCCCTCGTTTTTAGTAATATGAATCTGACCATCATTGCTGCCTGTCCATAATACACCCTGTTTCACAGGCGATTCAGCAATAGCGTATAAGGTACAGCCATCAAAGGTCATTAGGTTATCATGTGCTATCCCACCCGAATGTTGTTGTCTGCTTTTCGTGTTCGTGGTTAAATCACCGCTGATGGTTGTCCATGACATACCCGCATTATTGGTTTTATGCAAAAACTGACTACCAACATATACTACACCGGGTTGATGTCGGGAGAGTGTCATGGGAAAATTCCAGTGCCAGCGAAAAGGTACATCAGCTGGCGCCCATCCATAGCCAGTAACAGGCCAAACGCGAACATCATGAGATAATCCGGTAGTTAAATCTGTAACATCTAATCCCCCATCATAACATCCCGACCAAATAATGTTTGGATTAAATGGATCGGCTTGGGCAAAACCACTTTCACAACCTCCCACCGATTTCCAGCTCCCAATGGGTATACTTCCCTGGCGGCTGATAGCTGCTGTATGATAGGAGTATCCATCCTGCCGATTGCCCATGATATGATAGGGAATTGCATTGTCTGCCGAAACATGGTACATCTGTGCTATGGGCAGATTGATGTTTTTCCAGGTTTTTCCTCCATTCATACTCATATTCATACACCCATCATGCGCTACCATGATGCGTTGTGCATTCAATGGATCAAACCAG
>Ga0214923_10004963_pt1 | contig 15701 bp, 15 predicted proteins | sample LL1510_MetaG_FD_177993 | JGI IMG/M metagenome (GOLD analysis project Ga0214923, IMG submission 177993) | Freshwater microbial communities from Lake Lanier, Atlanta, Georgia, United States - LL-1510 | ecosystem: Environmental > Aquatic > Freshwater > Lake | place: USA: Georgia | collected...
CTACAGGTTTTTGATTCTGATACCAAATACGTATACGTTTGTCAATATTTTTACCAACATTAGAAAGTGCAACTTTCGCATCCGTTGAATATGGTTGTGCAGAAACACCTTTCACAATTAAATCTACATATGAACCTTTCATAACACCTCCACCAATAAATTTACCTACTTTTTGTGCTTGACATTCTTGTTTGTCTTCGAGTGCTGGACATTGTTTACCACCATTGGATGGGAATCGTGTAATTTGTCTTGTTCGTCTACGATATAAACGTCCTGTTTGATCTTTGGCATCTGAAGAACAACTTAAAGACCAATTTGTCCATTCACCTACTTGACAATCGACAGGTTGAGGAGGTGGAAGAACAACATTCGCAACTTGTATAGGTTGTACCTGTTGTTTTTGAACAAGTTGTGGTTCACGTAATTGTTGAACAAGTGAACTTGTTACTTGTGCTTGTTCGTTAGGTTGTTGAACTTGAGAGTAAAAATACCATACACCTGCACCAACGAGTAATGCAGCAACGATGATTAATAGCAACATGCTTTTTTGCAAATAGTTACATATTTTATTTTTTTTTAATAAATTCTTTTTTTATTACATTATGAACTTGGTTTTTTAGGTTATGCAAACAAAAAAAAAGAAACACGACAACAAAAAGTACCTACGAACCATGATCAAAATGTACTTGAAATTCAGGTACTTCTTCCGACGATACTAGGTCGTCCTGTGCTTTCCGATGTGTAACATTACAATACATTTCATACCATCTGTCAAATTTGCTTCCTTTTAACCTCATAAATACAACAAGTAAATCCAAAAACGTAAAGGAATGATTTAACAAAACATGCGGTTCAAATGAAAGGTCGTCGTAGTATGGTGATGCGGTTTTATCGATAATAAGTCCTTGGAAGGAAGCTACAGTATCAGTTGTTTCCAACACATGGTTACGTGCTTCTTGTGATCGTCTATCTTGATTTATATACGCAGGATTCTTGGATAACCTTATAGGTAAACTGAAACGTAGGTTTAAAAATGAACGTAAACGATTTGTTTTCTCTTGTGTTGAAAGCCTATCTTCTTCGTGTAAATCATCGTCTTGGTTATCAATCGTTCCAGCAAGATTATATTGTTCAAATTGTTCAAAAAAGCTAGGTGCATCCTCTTTGTATATGCACGATTGATGGAACAATTGTTGAAGAATGATTGCTTCAAATTTGGTTAACACGATATCAAACTCATTGAGGCGTTGTTGAAAATAGTCCATTACGTTGTCTTCACGTTCGTTTATTACACCTAGTCTAGAATGATCAAGAGACACAAACACCCGTCTTTGAAATTGTTGAAAAAACATGTTCAAGATCAAGTTCATAACACTCGGACGTATGTCGTCAACGTACTCTTCAACGATTGATGACATATTGCATGCATCTAGGCTTGAACAACATTCATCCTGGATTTGTTGCATCGACGATTGTACAATCGATTGTAACGACATCTTAGATTTAATTTGAAAAGTTTGAGTTAGTTTGAAAAAAATAAAATAATTAAGTTTTATTTTTTTTGTTTCTTTCTTTTCGTTTTGTACTTTCTTTTGGAATTCAAAAGTTAAAAAATATCAGTAAACTATAAGAAAACCAACCAACTAAACTATTGGTGGATGTGCGTTATTACAATCGTGTTCTACCATTTGTTGAACCAATGTTTCAAATGAGATCGATGGTTTCCAACCTAGTATAGCTTCTGCTTTTGCGGCACAGCCCAACAAGTTATCGACTTCGTTTGGACGATAGTATTTTGCATCAATATGAACCAGTTCACGTCCTGTGTTTGCATCGTATCCAATCTCGTTCACACCTTCGCCTCTCCACTTAACATCAAAGCCCTTGAGTTTGAAGGATGATTCTACAAATTCACGTACACTGTATTGTTTACCAGTTGCCAAGACAAAATCATCTGGTTGGTCTTGTTGTAACATCAACCACATTCCTTCTACATAATCTTGTGCATGACCCCAATCACGTAACGAGTCGATATTTCCCAAGGTGAGAACATACTTGTCATCGTTCAGAATTTTACCTAATCCAAGGGTAATTTTACGTGTCACAAAATTGAATCCACGTACAGGAGAATTATGAACCACACCTCTTCCTGGTCCACACATAAATGTACCTGATTCTGTTTCCAAGTCGTAGAACCAACCATCGTAGGATGGAATGTTTATCACCGAGTGTACGTGATTGTCTTCTTCTATCGGTTCTTTTTTACAAGAAAGTGTTAATTGGTACACGATATTTGAATCTTGTTCTTTTTCTACATCTCGGTTTACTTCAATTCGATAACTATACTCGGATGTTGTATCTAACAAGAAGGTCATACCATGTACAAAAGTAGGAGAGTCTGTACGTATTGAATTGGTTCTATCTAACTTAGTTGAAGAAGCTGACATCCATGTTTGTAAGAACAACGCTCGTAGCTCTTTGGATGCATTGAGGATTGCTTTAGGGATACGTAACGTGTTATCACAATTGTAACAATCCTTGTAGGCTAAAAACGATAAAGATGGAAACATTAGGTGAACTTGTTCTTGCTCCTTCTCTTTCAGGGTAACAACCTCGTCTGCAATCGTACATGCATCACATCTGATCTTGTTCCACACGTGTGAAATTAATTCTTGAACGTTGTCTTGTTCATTTTGAAGGTATATGTGTATACCATTTGTAGTTGCATCTACATTACCTAAAGCTAAGACGTATGCAATAAATTGCACTTGCCATTCATTTAAATGATCGTGAGTTGTTGTTGAAGATATACGTGGATACGCACTTGTTTTGACCTTGTCTCCAACCTTGATTTGACGTAAGGCTTTTTCTGAGTTATCGTTCATAATAAACTGATGTGAGTCGGTTGCACCACAACAAGTAGTTGGACTTACGACGATAGCAGGATGTTTTGGATTTGTCGTTGGTTCGTGTTTATAACCAGATGCAAAACGAACTTTGGTCCATCCTGTTTGATCCCACACGAAGGTGTCTTTGTCGCAAAAACCAGATTGATACTCATGTCTACTTTCATCCACGATTGTACCAAAGTCTGTAATATGATAGTTGACAACTTCACAGATAGGTTTAATGTCAATGGATGATTTGTCATGAGTAAAGAGAAGAGACATATTGGCAAACACTGTTTCATGGTTGAAAAGAACACCTGTGCATGCAAATAAATTATAGGATTCACGATATAACTTGGTGATATAGTAAGCATAGATTTTAGCTGCTGCATATGGAGACACTGGATTGAACGGTGTTTTTTCTGTTTGTGGTATATCCAAGACTTTACCATAAAGTTCGCTTGTCGATGCTTGATAAAAACGAATTTTGTCCTTGATTGCAGATGTACGTATTGCTTCTAATATCTTTAATGTACCAAGTCCGTCTACTTGTGCTGTATATTCAGGCATTTCAAAGGAGATTTTGACGTGGCTCATGGCTGCAAGGTTATAAATCTCTAACCTAGACAAAGTAGGATGGGAGGTTGCAATCTCGTTCAAAATGTTAACAATACAACATCCGTCGGTGACATCACCATAACGAAGACGTAAATTGGATCCTGCAGCTTGAATGATATGTTCAATACGTTGTGTATTCAAATTGGAAGAACGACGAATTAAACCATATACGATGTATTGTTTGTCAAGAAGTAGTTGGGTTAAATAACTTCCATCTTGACCTGTAATACCAGTAATAAATGCAATACGTTGTTGAGTCATCTTGATCGTGGCAAAAAAGTTGGTAACGGTAACAAGTATACTTTGATTTTACCTACATTCTTTAAATTAATAAAAATCATTCTTTTAACGATTGTACGTTTTCACATTTACGTTTATTTGAATGGAATGTACGAACAAATTGTAGACCAAGATGCAATTAGTAATCTCGATAGAGAAGAACATAAAGAGAAACAGGAGGACGAGTTGTCAAGTTATCAAAATCAACGACAAAAAGACGAAGAGTTGACAACCATTACAATTGGTGATAAGGCACCTCAAGATGCTTGTTGCCGTGTATGTTTCGACGGACATGAAGAAGACAATCCATTGATTGAACCATGTTTGTGCTCAGGTAGCATGAAGTATATCCATCACACGTGTATGTTACATTGGCTTCAAGTACGTTATCAACTACTACATTGTGATCGACGTTGTGAAGTTTGTCATTATGAACTTGACATATCTATAAAGGATAGTTTTCATCAGTCTTTTTCCTCACGTATGATGATGAATGTGTTATTTCATTTTATTCAACATTCGGCCAAGTTCCTTGTTTCTATTTGCATATATAGTATCATTTTAGGTTGGGTCACATTGGCTATGAATGATGACGCAGATCGTTGGCGTTGGTTAATATACGTTCAACAATATTTGCATGTTGACAACAGGTTGTTGTTTTTCTTTTACGTCGGATATGTTGAAACTATGGTGGTGTTTGGAATTGGTTTTGTGGTTTCTCAATTATGTAAACATAATCAACAACATCCTGCGTTTATCGATCGTCCAAATGAACGTTGTATATCCATCGAAAGAACAAAGGTTTATATTTATCGTTTTTTATGGTTGAGTATTGGGGTGGGTTTATCGTTTGTTATTGGTCATATATTTTTGTGCCTTTGTTTTCAAGAGTCATACAGACAGTCCAAGTACCAAGTGTATGCCTTAGAGTTCAATAAGGATGATTATATATGTATCAACAGTATTCCGTTTGAAAGAAAACATCGAGCACAAAACAATTGAAAAAGTGTAACACGTTTTTACTAATAAAGATCATAATTTCATTTTGTTTCTTTCATTCTGCTGTTCTTAGTTTTTTGATCTCAAATTATCACTATAAACCCAATGTACAAACATATCTCTTCACAAAAAGTTGAACTAAACACCGATCAAAACAAAGATCAACACCAAGCAACTGAACACGTTTGTTGTCGTATTTGTTTAGACGAATCGACGAAGGAGAATCCATTAATTGAACCATGTTTATGCTCAGGTAGTCTGCAGTATGTTCACCAGGGGTGCCTGATGGAATGGATCAAAGCACGATCTTTCAATTGTAAATTAGTTTCGAATCAACTATATTGTGATCTATGTCAGTATCCGTTTGTTGTTAATTACGATGTAAGTATGATCAAGAACATCAAATGGAAAGTTGCAACAAATATTGTTGAACAAGTAGGTTCATTCATCGTGATTTTTTTGTGTGTATGTTTCTTTTGGTCGTGTGCTGCGTATTCTATCAACAACAATCAAGGTAATATTGTTCGTTGGAATGGGTTGGTACAGCTTCAACAATGGTTACAAATCAAGAGCAATATAGTGTTTTTTGCATATGTTGGATATTTTGTTACGATGGTTGGATTAGGTGTATATGAGACATACCATTATATGTTGCAGTGGTACAAGTCCGTTCATACTTCCTCCTTGGTAGACATTTGTATAAATGTATTTGTGACTTTATCTTCGTTGATTTTCTCTTTTATTTGGGGACATGTACTTTTTTACAGATTATTGGTTGTGATATACGAGAATGCCAAAGATGAATGCATGGTGTTTGATTTGGATGCAGCAAGAATTTGTAATATTTCATCTTCCATCCGAGTTGTAAGCACAAATTCTCGTACTAAAATATTGTAATAAAATAAAATGATTCGAGTTTATTACTTGGTTTTATAGTTGTCAAGTGTCATTTCATATTTGTGAATGTATTGCATACGTTGACACATCTTCATAAATGCAACTAATTCTTCCCATACATCGTCTGCATATTTACTTGGACCTGAATATTGTATGTCGTATAATCCAGCTACTTTTTTACCTGCTTTTGTTGTTTTTAATTCCACACCGGAACCAACGATTCTCCAACGTAAACTTTTCTTCACAAGTGGAAATTGCCAATCGTCTGTGTTATTCTTGTTTGGCAAGTAAAAGATGTTAATGGATGATGTTTTATCATGTGATGCTTTACGTGAAAAACTGATTTTTCTTCTTGATGTCTTCTTGGACTTTTTACGTAAACTTGATTTGTGTTTGATCGCAGAACGTTTCCGTAACATTTTTGGTGATGAACGTTTTTTTGCAGAAGAGCTTCGTCTTGTAATCATATTTAAAAAAAGTGTAAGAAAATAAAAACAGAAAATATTTTATTCGACTTTGTGTTGAACAACTTCAATAAAGCAACAAATACATAAAGCATAAAAAAAGTTGAAACGTTTACAAAAAGTCTTTAAAAACTCAGGCTTCTCATGTGTTTGTTTTTATTACTATTAATACAGACAACTTCAACTTCATGCTTGGGTTGGGTTTTTTGCCAATTACACAACCAATTCTCCAACTCATTTCCATCCTGCGTTTCTTGCCATCGTGTATTGAATTCGATGTTTTGTTCACGAAGGCGATGACACAGCGTATCTATTTGGATGTATGGAACCATTAAATTACCTAGTTTGACTTTCTGAACATGTAACCATAGTTGTAACAACTGAATTGCACGGACTGGTCCGTCTCCCATCAAATATACTTTTGTAATAGGTTGGTTGTAATGCTTGGCAATTGCACTTGCTATATCATAACAAGCAAGCCAGCCCACGCCACGAATACGACGTAGGATTATGTCACTTAAAATCTCTTCAAACGAACGACTTTGGTAGGTTGCAACATCGATGGTTTGCACAAATTGCTTGACGACTTTCGGACAACGTGAATGGTTATACGCTTCTTGAAACATAATCATCGATTGGTAGGTAAAATGAAATTGTACACAAACAAAGAACACAAACTAAAAATGTGTTGAATTGTATTTTATAAAAATATAATGATTTTTTATACTGAAAGTTTATGTTGAAAGTTTAACTTGAAGTTAAAGTTCAAACAAAAAGTAACATTCTCATTTCATGTTCCATTCCCACTCAAAACTGTTGATATCTCCATGAGCATCTGCAATGCATTTTTTACCTTCTTTTGTTAACAACTTGCCTTGACGGTTGACAAACACCAAGGTAGGTATGCCTTTGATTTTATACTCTGAAGCTAACTTGTTTCTTATCTCCATTGCATCAAAAGGTAAAGCTAAGAAACTCATATGTGAGAAATAGTCTTGAAAACTTTCTTCATCTTGGTCCGATGAGATGTATATACATTGGAATGGTTTACCAGCTGCTAATGCATCATTGTAAAACTTGGATAAAACAGGTGTGAAGGCACGACATGGAGGACACCATGAAGCTGAAAAATATAAAGCAATCACACCATCTACGTTGTCAGGTATGTGCTTGACTGCTTCTTCAATGCTAATAGTTTTGGATACGTCTTTTGCTGTGGTTAATAAACGAGAATCTTCAAGTAAGGATTGAATGGACATCTTATTAGTTGAAAAGTGTGACAGATTTATTACCTATTGACTTGTTTTGTTTAAATACCTTTTTTAAGAAAATTTGAAGAAAAAATGTAAATGCAAAATAAAATAAAATCCAAAATCAACTTGTTTTATATTGCTGTTACTGTTGTTGTTTTTTCGTTAGTTGCTTCTTCGGTTGTTAGTTGAGCTTAACGCGATTTTTCAACTAGAGTAACAATTTGTAATGCATATGGAACAAACAAATACAACATAGGATCAAGCTTGAATTGTTCCAGTGTCTCTGTCTCGTTGGTGATCAATTGTTGAATATGCTTGACACAATCAAAAATTATGGTTGTCAAACCTACTGAAATATGTATACATTCCTCTGCGTGAAATTGCAACAAACGATGGAGAATAAACATATACGGATTATCCAACTTGCTTTCAACTCTTGTGGGTAAGAAATAATTTGTATCCGCTGCCGTTGGTTCTTGTTTATCTTTAGGTGTCATGATTCTTTCACAACATATTCTAACAAATGGGTCGCTTTCATATTTGTTGAATTTTAACATACAATCTATCCATAAAGCTATAGAATGGAACGGATCTGGCAAGTAATCCGTGCATCGAAAAAAGTCAATTTGTGCAAAATGGTTGGGATTAAACAAGATGGGATGGTAATTAACAATCGATACATATTCATGATATTTTAAAAACTTGCCTAATACATTACCAAGACACTTTTTGGTTTGAGTGAGTGTTAAATTAACCATACCCTCTCTTTCTACACAATTTCCCAATGATAAATCTGCATCTATGTCAACATTACGAAGAAAGTTTGTTGTATCAAATTCGGATCCTTCTACATGATACAAGTCATCCTCGTCTTTGAAATCAAATGTTTGTGCAATGACAATAGTTGCCTCGTCTAATGAACCTACATTACGAACAGGTATCTCTCCGTCATGTGAGACTTTTTTTGCTTTTGTCTCCTCTAAGATCTCGTTGAGAAACACATCATCATTCATCAGTTCATCCAACAATGGTGTTGGTGCTGGTGTCTCTACTTGCATTACTTTTTCTTCCTCCTTTTTTTCCTCGTGTGTTGAGTTGTCAAAAGACGTTTGTGAAGATGATAAAGAAACAGTATTTGCTGACTCGTTATCTGAGTTCATGTTTGTATCTTCGTTGTTAGTCAAGAATGAAGACGGAGAAGAAGAAGGAGACTCATACTCTACTTCGTTGTCTGAATAAATTTCTTTGTCCATCGTGTGCTGTACATTCCAATATTTTAACTTTAAACATTTATTTAGAAATACTCTTAACTTGTACGTCTTCAACATAGACAACCGAAGGATGAACAATCAAGAGACAATTCTTCTTGCCATCGATGAGTACAATCGTCAACCAACTCATGACAAATTAAAAGGGTTACTTCAAAACCTCTTTCAACCTACTACCCATTTTATTGTTGGGTTTCAGATCTGCCGTGTGATTTCTTCCTTCAAGATATTCACCAAGTATATGACCTTTTTAAAAGAACATTACTCTGGTGCATTCAAAGATTCGGTCTTTGCAACAGACACACTTTTCAACCAAACATTAGCTTCATCTATTGTGATATCACCCAAAGAGATTATAACGTATTTGTTTGATTCCAATGTGATTGGTCCACGTCATTTAGCACGTGTAGTGGCCAACATAAAAAACATAAATTTGCAACAAGAAGACATGGACCTATTGTGGCAACATGTCATAAACAAACCAAATCAACAAAGTGTGCTCATTTCCTTAATTGTTTTAATGTCCAAACGTCGATATTTGACAGCTCAACATCTTGAACAAGCTTGGAACATTTTAAATCAAGAACAACGTATGAACTTGGTATATGATATGCTGGATGAACTTGGACGTATTCAACATAATGATGAACTTACTAAAACGTATGTAGAGAAACTCCGTCAAACACCAATTTATCAACAAATGTATGATTGGTTTTTACCACGTCATCAAGAACGACGACGAAATGGACGTAGTCAAGATGTTCACACCTTGGATCCATATCGTATATCGTTACTTGATTGGTTAGTACAAAAAGTACCAACATGTGATTATCTTGTTGCAAGACAAGTGATGTCGGAACTTGAATGTCATCCACGAATGTCACCAAAAGCGGAACATGCAATCCAAGAGATAATGACGTATACAACTAATTTTTCTACAAGTTCAGGTGCAAATATCGACATGCAAACCATTTTGTTTTCTATTTTGATTTATGTCTCCAACACACAATCTCAACACAAAGAAGAAGTGTTTGCTAGACTGATTGAAGAATTAGAAGAGATGCATACAACTTGCTTGTCAGGTCACATTAACCGTTTGTTTAATTGCCTTCATGGGTTTTTTGATTACGAAAGTATAACAGAAAAACACGTTGAAATCTTCGTGTCAGAAACATTCGAGTTAAAACTGAAAGAGTTAGCACAAAACAATTCAAGGTTATACGAAGACGTAATAGACCAAATCACAGATGACGCGTTTATGCCTATTACACGAGAATGGATTCAAAAGACATTACAAGACGTATTTATGGCTTGTTGTCATCAACCTAAATTTGTAGGTCGTTTTACCAAAAAACAGATGGCAATTATGGTGCAACAGCAAGGTGAAAAATACTTTAATTTCAAAGAAGCTAAGCCTTTGTACGATGATCAAAGAAGAACTGCAATTGTGAATGGGTGATAACAAGTGATAATATTTTTACCATCAATATTACCATTTAAAAATAATACCTTTTGAGTACTAACAACAAACATCATTTTCTTTTCAAGATTATTGCTGATATCAGATGGAAGCCTTAGAACAAAAAGTTAAAATTCTCAAAAATCTCAAAACCAAAATGATTGAATTTTTAGATCAATTATATCAATTGTTACCAGCGGAAAAAGACTTGATCACTTTACGTATCTTGTTCATGGATCAAATACCTATGGAAGATGCTATGGAGATCATGATCAATCGTGTCTTGCCTTATGCAACTTACATTCAAACTAAAAATGAAAAGTTTTTCTTAGAGTGTACAGACATTTTTGAAGGGATCGGTGATCATAAAGTATCCTACTTTAAGACGTTATGGCAATCCGAAGAATTAGATGAACAAGACAAAGAAGATCTTTGGGTATGGTTCAATTATTTCCTCACATTGGGTAAGAAATATAAAGCTATCATGTGAGTTGGAAGGTGTGTTAATATACGTTAAAAGTACAAGTGGAAGTTTCCTGTATAAACAAATCGTTTTATACACACAAATTTTAAATGCAAAACAATAGCAACGATTTTGCACCTACAAACGTATTTACATTTGAAGACCCATTCCAACATCAAGATGTACAATCATCCGAAGACAAGTCAGAGTTGTTGGTAACAAACCATTTTTCACCTGAAGACATTCACGAGTTTCTTACAAGTATAGAACGTCCAGATGGTGATCCATTTGCGTATTTACAAGATGTCATTCAACTGGTTCTTCCAGTTCAACAACATGATCTTCTACACGCTGTAGGAATCGTGTGTGAAAATATATGCTTACGATATCTAATTAAATGTCAATGTCAAACATCATTACGATTGTTGAATTTATTCTTGGAAGGTATATATGCGTTGCAACGATTATTACACGCCTACTATTCGTTTGAAGCTACAATTCAAGCATGCAAAACATGTATTAAACATCGTGTTAGCATACTCGTAGAACCAATTCATTTATACAATTTTCTAGATCGGTACCCATTACGTGAGTTGCTTGATCCTATTGTGTATGAAGAATATTGTTATCAACTATCTACAAAAATCTTTGCTGAATTTATTTCGTTTTTTATGGAGCTGACTCGGGTTACAAAAGTATTGCGTGAAATGTTTTATCTCATCAAAGACGAACTCGTTGAATTAGCACAAGGTTGTCAACCGAGTTTGTTAACGTGGATGTTACCGATGTTTTCTGATATTGAAAGATGTTTATATATTGTGTCGTTGGTATAAAATTTAAACATAGTGGTTTAGTTAAAAAAATTCTCTTAATAAAATATTGTTTTATTAACTTTAGGTTATTTTTTTGTTTAATTCCAACCTAATAATTCAACTTCAAACACTAAAGTAGCATTTGGTGGAATTGGACCAATACCTGAAGCTCCATATCCTAATTCAGGAGGTATGGTAAATAAGGCTTTTTCGCCTTGAGCCATGGTTGCAACACCTTGATCCCAACCACGAATAACTTGACCAGCACCTACACGAAACTCAAATGGTTGTCCTCTTGTAACAGAAGAATCAAAGACTTGACCATTTAAGAAACGACCTGTATAGTGAACAATAGCGTTTGCACCAATTGGAACTCTAGCTCCTGAACCATTTTGAATAATTTGTTTTTGCATCTTGAAAAAAATATGTCGAAAAAGTATCTTGATTAACACGAATACTAACTTTAAATCAATATTCTACTTTATTATTCGATATGGTGTACAAACAAAAATTCAACTAAAAATGAAACGACAACTTGACAATAAGGTTGATGGTATAACCATTCAAATACCTACTAATAACGATGAAGGAAGGTAAAACAAGAAAAAATGAAGAAAAAAATAAACCAACAAAAACAAACACCATAGGAATCATGTTATGCTGTTGTTGCTTGTTGTTCTTGAAGATTCTTGGTTAAGATCTCCTTGATTTTATCGAGTGGTTGACCTTTGATTAAGGAAGCAACTTTCGCACAACCCAAATGTAACAAGGATTGAATATCCAAGTAATTAGCACAAGAAATCATTGCATATAGCTTCTTACGATCTTCTCCAATACGATCAATAAACTCTGCACACCAAGCTGTTGTCACCTCTTTCATTAACTTGGAACGTAATGGTTTTTCTACAATAGCTGGTTCTGTTCCTTTGTGATGTTCAATGTATGCAGCCACATCTGCCAAGATAGACGCATTAATCTCTGGTTCATTCAATGGGACTTCTGTTGCTGTAGGGTCAGATTCCAAGGTAGTAGCAAGGACTTTAGAGATACATGCATATGCCTTGTTCACACGTTGAGAACCACCATCTTTTGTTGTAAGAGTAATGTATGTTGGTTGATTGTCGTCTTCAAGAGACATAACTTGTTGTTCATTGTTAACTTGTTCGTTCTGTTGTGTTGACATCTTTGTATGTTGTTTGTTTTGTATGTTTTATAAATGTTGTAATTACTAAATTGATTAAAATTATGATTTTGTTTGTTTGTAATAGAATGTGACTAAAATTATTTTAATGATCCCCTAAAACGATTCAAACATAAGAACATGTAAAAGTTGTGAACTATTGTTTAAACATTTGACTTATAGTTGAGTATGAACCGTGATGTCTTCTTCACAAAAAGACCGTTATCAAACCTTGCTTCCTATTATCGACGTTGCTGAACATGTTCAAGTCGATTGGAAATTACTCGATGAATTAAGTATTTGTGCCTATTACCAAGGTGATTATCAAGCTGCAAATCGTGCTTATTATTTATGCTTGAAGCAAAAAAACGTCATTCCTCTGAGTGAATGGAACCGTATTCGTTCGAACCAGTCTTGCTTCACATACAACATCGACTCGTACAAAGACCTTTGCTCTGAGATAGACCAGGTAGCGACTACATTTGAAGCTAAATCACATTCACATATGCAAGCAGGTTGTGTCCCTTCCGTATGTCATTTTGTTTTTCTTAACGGAGGAGATAGCTACCCATTCATGCTTCATCACTACTTAGCAATCAAGAGTGCAAGTTCAAAAATGGGTTGGAAACACATCCTTATTTACAATGATCAAACACCAACTAACAATATATGGTGGACAGCTATGCTTCATTTACCTGGTGTGCAAGTTATCACGATTACTCCACCTACATATTTGAACAACACAACCGTTGTATACAAACAACATCAAGCAGACATTATACGTCTTGTTGCACTTTTTAGAATGGGTGGTGTGTACATGGATCTTGACATGTTAACATACAATAATTTCAACCATGAACTTGCAAAGTTGGATGCAACCATCACAGTTGTGCTTTGCAAAGAATCCGAAGATCGATATAGTAATGCCATGATTGGGTGTGTCAAGCATTCTCCGTTTGTAAAAAGTTGGTTACAAACCTATGAACAAGAATATGGTCAAGCACAACATGATGCATGGGGAGGGTTAAGTGTTGTGATGCCGTTCAAGTTGAGCCAACAATTTCCTTGTCTCATTCTTCCTACACCTACGTTTTTGCCCTTTGATTATATGACAACCGACTTTTTTACCAAAACAACAACCGAAAATGCGAGCAGTATCCATCTGTCTTCTTCAACATACGGTGTTCATCTATGGGATACAGAACAACAAAAACGGAATGTGTTGCCTAAAACGATAGCTGCCTTTCAATCACAAAAAAGTATGTTTACCGAGTGTTTTGAAGAAGAGATGAAGTTAATGATGCAAGCATACCCGAATGCATAAACATGAATCGTTGATGTTAGCTTTCAATGTGATAAACAAGCAATATTTTTTTATCAAGATATAAATAAACAAGCATAATGTCAACATCTGTTCCAACCACTCTCAAAAGTGAAGAAGAACTCCAATTTGAACGATATTTGAAGTTGGAAAAACTCAAAGAAAAACCGTCGTTACTCGATTCCATCACATCGTTAACAACCCTTTTAGGTTCAGAACGTGTGCGAAAATTTCCTTATGTTGTAAAAGACATGAATCTTAACAAACCTATTTTAGGTTCATGTAAACAATTCATGGATGTTTGCAAACAAAGTCCTGATCAATGTGCATATGGCCCACTTGGATGGAAGATTTTACAACTACTGAACCAACAATCACCAGCAGTACATAAACGTATTTATAAATGGATTGAAGACACAATACAAAAACAATGTATAACGGCAACACCGTCGTATCTTCCTGATATCAACACAGGATGGTTGGACGTGAATGTTATCATCGCAATGCAATGTCTCTTACGTACACAATTTCAAGACACCTACATTCCTGATTTGTTGTCAACGACCAATGCAATTCAAAATATATTGACCCCTGTAAAAACCATCGTTCAACGTGGAACCGTAAAGATAGACTTGGTTCAATTCAAAGGACAAAACATGGTTCTCAAAACACAGTTCCCAACGAATGTATATATCGACGTGAATAACCCGGTTGGTATGGGTGAAGCATATGCTGCAAATTTATCCCATGAAATTCTTATCGGTTACATCCTCAATACTCTTCGTGGTCTAACACCTTGTTTTGCGTATCAATTTGCAGGTATTGTATGTACATCCCCTGATGGGTCTCAACCATGTTTTGATCCGATGCAATCGCAAGTTGTTGCCATGTCTGCAACTGAATATTGTGGTACAGAAACATTGAAATCCTTTTTAGAGCGTATGAATCCTATTACCCCTGCATCATTGTTCGATGTGTATACCATTATGTTTCAACTAGCTCATGCCTTGTTTATAGCTCAACAACCGTTTCGATTCCAACACTTGGATTTAAAGTCGGACAATATTATGATACGACCGAATACAAACCGACAATCGTTCGTCATTCACAACAAAGAGTTTGTGCCTAATTATATTCCACAAATCATTGACTTTGGATTTTCCACGGTTGTCTTAAACAATCATTTGTTGACATCTCTCCATGATTGTGTGGGAGAGGAGATGGATGCAAACAGTGATTTTCGATTATTTCGTCGTCTTGTGGATGGTGTCTTTTTGAGTTCATTTGATATCTATCGCTTGTGGTTCAATTGTGTACCGGATTTATTTCGTAATAAAATAGTGCATATAACTCAGGCAGAAAACCAAGAGTTTGTGAATAGTATGATGAGTATTTTTCTGATACAACCAAAGTTTTTGAGCTTTTTGATTCAGTATCCAAACGTACGATATATCGTAGAACGAGGATTTTACCATGGAATGTCGAATTCTCAACTTATGTCTGTGTTAGATGATATACAAGTAAGAACTTGGCAAACGTCTGCGTATCATGAGGATATGTACGATGTGGATATGGCACAATATCTTAACTTTCTCACGAAGGGCGAGTATGGTCAGAAATACTTGCGTGATGTGTTGATGCCTTGAATGCTGCACACAAATGAAAATAAAACATGATTTGACTTTTATTTTTGTACTTGTTAATATGGACGTTTATTCCCACATTTTTTGCATTCGGATTTAGAAGCAAAAATCTTGAAATTGCAAGTCGAACAATACCAATCTTTATTTGCAAACACTG
>Ga0214923_10004964_pt1 | contig 15691 bp, 32 predicted proteins | sample LL1510_MetaG_FD_177993 | JGI IMG/M metagenome (GOLD analysis project Ga0214923, IMG submission 177993) | Freshwater microbial communities from Lake Lanier, Atlanta, Georgia, United States - LL-1510 | ecosystem: Environmental > Aquatic > Freshwater > Lake | place: USA: Georgia | collected...
ACCGTCTGCGTCGTCGCACGGGTAGCCGCGTCCACTGGATTGGTCTGCACGAGAGCCACGGCAGCACCATTCCCAGCATGAGCGACTTCAAGGTGGACACCAAGCGGACGAATTGGAGCCGCGACGGCTACGCTCGTGGCTCTGCCAGTGGTTTTGACACCGCTGTGATCGTGGCTGCGGCTCGTTTCGGCGGTGCAGGCAACGATCAGTGGATCGAAAAGCAGTTGAGCAAGGCTGACGAGAAGATTGAGTCGGCTAAGACGGGCAAGGGTCTGCTCAACGCTGTGGTGAACAAGCAGGCTATGGCAAATTCCGTGCGTTCGCTGTCCACGCTGATCGGTGAGTACCTCGCTCTGGCGTAATTCACGCAGTGTAAACCCCTTCCGAAGCCACGAATTCTGCAAAAAACTCGTAAGTGCGGCTTCGGAAGGGGTTTACGGACACAAATATCGGACTTTTTCAGTCGTTTTTCGCAAAAAACCCTTGACAGGAACCCAAAAATAGGGTAAATTTAAGATATGAAGAACTCTACCTACACTCTGTCCTCGACCCAACACGCCTTCGTCACTGCCGTTCGTCCGTTCGTGAAGGGACGCATGAACGCGAAGGGTGAAATCCAGTTCACCGATCTGCTTGCTGCCGCGAAGAGTGCTGGCTACTCTGCGGTGCCCGCGTGGTGCATGCAGTCGAGCCGCAAGACCGCTCGCGGCATCTACTCGCTGCCCGAGATCAACGCGGACGATTCGCAGATTTCGGTGTTTGCCGTGACTCGCGGTCGCCCTGCGGGTTCCAAGACTGGTGCGAAGACTGCCGCGACTGCTACTGCGGCGGCTCCGCGAGCGGAAGCGGTGCTTGCGACTGCGGTTGCTGACTCGTCGCTGGCTACCAACCTGACTGGTGGCGGCACGGCTACGCTCACTGCTGACGCGGCTTGCATGGTTGCGAGCCTGACCGGTGGCGAACGCACCAGTTTCACGCCTGACGCTGACCCCAACTACATTGCGTGGGGTTTCCACAGCGAAATCGAAACCATTATCAAGTCCAAGGCGTTCTGCCCTGTGTTCATCACGGGCATGAGCGGCAACGGCAAGACCACGATGGTGGAGCAGGTGTGTGCCAAACTGAAGCGGGAGTGCATCCGCGTCAACTTCACCGTGCAGACCGACGAGGACGAACTGCTTGGTGGTTTCCGTCTCATCGCGGGCGAAACCAAGTTCGTGCCCGGTCCGGTGCTTGTGGCAATGGAGCGTGGTGCGGTGCTGCTGCTTGACGAGGTTGACCTCGGCGGTCACGCCATCATGTGCCTCCAGTCGGTGCTGGAGGGCAAGGGCAAGTTCATTCCCAAGATTGGTCAGTATGTGCGTCCTGCTGCGGGTTTCACCGTGGTTGCGACCGCGAACACCAAGGGCAAGGGCAGTGCGGACGGTCGCTTCGCTGGCACCAATCAGATGAACGAAGCGTTCCTTGACCGCTTCCACTTCTGCTACGAGCAGGACTACGCTGATCCCAAGGTGGAGAAGCGGATTCTCAGCAAGTACGCGACCTCGCTGGGTGTGAGCGATGACGATTTCATCGGCAATCTCGTGAACTGGGCTGACTTGGTTCGCAAGAGTTTCAAGCAGCAGGTGGTGAACGAGATCATCACTACCCGCCGTCTGCGTGACATCGTGTTCGCGTTCAGCGTGTTCGGTGACAAGATGCAGGCCATCGAGCGTTGCGTCTCGCGTTTCGATGACGAGACGAAGGCTGCGTTCACGGAGTTCTACACCAAGATCGACGCGACGGCTAAGGCAGCGGAGGCTCCTGCGGCTCCTGCTGCTGACGCGGCGGCTCCCAGCACCAAGTGTCCTTTCTGATCCACAACCCAAACAACAGGAGAAAACCCATGAACATCAAGGGCATCACCATTACTTCCGACGATCACGAAAACTTTTTCAAGCGTAGCCTTCGCGTCTTTTTGGAGAACGGCTACACCGTGAGCGTCATCTACGGCACTGGCGTGTACTCGCACACTCTGAGCGGCACCCGCCACTCCGCGAATCCCGATCACGATCCCCGCTACACCAATACGCCTGAAGCGTCAAGCGTGGAAATTGCTGTGCTTGATCCCAATGGCAATTTCGTGCCGTTCTCCGATGGGAACGATGTTCGCGGCTTCACGGACATCAAGACCGTGGGCGACATCATCGCGTGGGCTGCGTCACTTCCGTCTACTGTTACTGCGTAATTCATCTACACACAAACACACAAAGGAAACACAAATGAACACCAACACCAACATCATGCTCCCGTCGTACACTCCCGGTCAGATTGCCTTTATTCAGTGGATTCAGGACAACCGCAACAAGATCACGGTTTTTGATGAGTGCACCGTGAGCCGCAAGGAACTGCTGGCACTGCTCCAGAGCGATTCGCAGTACATTGCCGTGCCTGCGTGGATTGCGGCTCCCAAGGCTCGCCGTAGTGGTCGCGGAAACTACTTGATTCCTGAGATCAACGCGGATGCCAAGACCCTGACCGTGAACGGCAACAATCGTGGACGCAAGGCTGGCAGCAAGAACAAGAAGGGCACCGCTCCTGTGGCGGCTCCTGCGGCTACCCCTGTGAAGGCTTGATCGCCCCGTCCCTGTAACTCAGTGGATAGAGTAGCCGCCTTCTAAGCGGCAAGCCAGTGGTTCGAATCCACTCAGGGACGCTTCTCGCAACACTCACACAAGGAAACACAATGGACACGCTTTTCAATATTGACGAATTTGACCGCAGCATTCGCTCCGACGCTCCTCTGTACCCCACCGACTGGGACGCTGACTGGGACGAGCCGACTGAGCCGCCGCACGAGCACGATGAAATTGCTGAAGACGATGACACTGCTGCCATCCCGTACCCCGATGAGCCGTGGGATGACGAGACAGTGGCGGACTAACGGACTGGGGCTGTAGTCCAACGGCAGAGACAGCGGATTTAAAATCCGCAAAGTGTGGGTTCGACTCCCATCGGCCCTACTAGCGAGAATGGCTGGAATTGGCATACACGGCGGATTCAAAATCCGCTGCCCGCAAGGGCGTGTGGGTTCGAATCCCACTTCTCGCATTCTAAATAACTTGCCCCATTAGTAGAGTTCTGCGGGCAACAGCCCTGATCGCGTCGTGCGGTCAGGGTTTTTTTATTTCTACAGGGTTTTTGCCGCGTTTCCTGCGTGTTGCGAAAGCCTGAACAAACGCTAGAAACAGGGGTGTTACGGGTCACGCGATTCGGGCGTTCGCGGACCAGTCATTTCGGGGCCGGTGGGGGGAGAGGGGGGCCGGCTAGCACCTGCCGAGCAATTCCGAAAGCACAAATTCAAAAATTGGGACTCCTAGAAATCCGTAAAGTAGATTTCAAATATTGGGACTCCTATGAGCCGTTCCAAAGATTTCAAATATTCGTTTACGGAATGTGCTTTTGGCGAACTTTAACTTCCACTTTTTCAAATATTCATCAGCCCACCACACGGCGTTCCGCCACACGCTCTGCCGCGTCTGTACCCCCATCAGCCCACCACCCACACAGGGCAACCCCGTATAGCGACTCGTAGCCCCTCTGCCTGCTCCGCACGGAACCTGTTTCCCCGCAATTCCCACCACATTTTCAAATATAGCCACCACAAACGGCTCCTGGTTTTGCACAGCAGACGCACTGGACTCAAGCACTTTACGGATTACGAAAACCCTTTAAGTTGATGCACGCTGGACGGGGGCTGTTCTGGGATTACTTGAAACGCATTTAAATAATAAACTGTGACACGCCCTCTTGCACTACCCACGCCCTGTGGTATATTTGTGCGTATGGACACCCCCCGCTACACGCCACCCCATCATTACACCCTGTGGGCACAGTTTGGTGAAAGCCGCAGGTACACCACCCATCCCGCAGCACAAGTGTACTGCTTGGTGTTCATGGTGCAACCGTGCGGTACTCGTGTGGGGATATGGCTCAAGAGTATTGGGGGTAAGCCCACCACACTTGCAAACCTGCACGAGTGGAAGCGGGTTCCTGTTGTGGGTTCGGTACTGGTTGCAGGCAAACCTGATCCCAACGGCATGCCGTACCTGTGGATGGCAACGGAAACCGCACGAGTGGTTTGGGGCATGCTGACGCAACAGGGCAGGGGCTACCCGTGGAGCACCAATTTGGCAGACGCACTAGAGTACGCACACCAGAAGGGCTGGGGCGAACTCCACACACAGGCATTTGTGGACGATTTGGCAGGGGCACACGACACAACAGAAACCTTTAACACAAGGCACACACAATGACAGCGGCTACACTCAAACCCAGCACCGCAACCAGCCACCTGCTTGAAAGTGGGGTGCGTGGCACCAGTGGGCACAGCACACTGGAATTTACACCTGTATGGGGACGCGAGCAGTGGGGTGGACGCTGGGGCTACAGCGAAGTACGAGTAACTCCTCGCGGTGCACTGGTACTAGACACCAAGCACCACGAACACCAGCGGACTCCGTATGGGTTGTGCAGCACTGATACGGTGCGGTTGGTGCTTAACACCCATATTCCCCAGTGTGTGGAGTACTTGCAGGGCGACCCCACAGGGCTGAACGCCTACGGTGTGGAGTGGACACTGGACGCACGGGACGGCTGGGTTGCGTACATGCCTGTGGGGTGTGCACGGGTACTGTGGGTGGCAGCAACTCACGGCTGGCTCATGTGGGTGGGCGAAAACACGCACGGCACACGGGTCAAGCACCCGTTGCGTGAGTCGTGGACGGTTTTGGTTCCGCAAAACATTTAAACACAAAAAAGAAAACCAATGGTAAATACCATACTTTACGGCAACGGTAACACGCCACATTTTGTTTCGTATTCTGGTGGCTCCACATACACCACGCAAACATACTGTGAACCACCGCAGTGGAAACTGGCGTACACCATGACCACAGAATTCGGTGGCAGCATTGGCAGCAAGACCGTGCCTATTGCAGAGTACTCGTGTGGAGTGTTTAGTGGCGAAGCCCACGGCTTGTGGATTTACCGCTTGTTCAAGGGCAGCGATTTGGTGGGCACCTACCAGTTTCAGGATCAGGTGTTTTGTGTGCCTGCGGATTTTGATCGGGTGGAAGGGGTGTGCATGAGTGTGTGGGGCACACCAAGCACCGCAGAGGCAGCAGCACCCGTGCCGTCTCCTGCACCACTGGCACTACTGGTGTGTACGGCAATTGCTATTGCTTGCAACAGGCGGCAGCACCGTTAAAAAATCGCAAGGGGGCAAACCCGTGCCCAAGCCGTCTAAATACTGTACACGCTTTATGAAAGGAGCATGGTATGAATGACGCTTTTACAAGTCTTTTGAGCATTGCTGTGGCTGCTGTGGTGTTTTCGTTTGCGTTTACTGCTGCTGAACGGGTTTTCGGTGGCGGCTTGCGTAAACGCAAGACCAAGACCAAGTAAAAAAATATTGCTTTCCCAACACAACACTCTTGCTGTCCTAAATACGGGACACAGGAGTGTTTTGTTTTCTGCCATGTTCCTGTGCAGGGAGTACACAAATGGCAGACGAAAAAAAGCACGACCACAAGCACTGCGAAAGTTGCGAAGCCCACCGTAAGGCTGAACGGGAAGACCTGCGGGAGCGACTCAAAAAATGCTGTGAAGCACGAGAGGCTGCTCGTAGCCAACGCGAAACCCAAATGGCTGAAGAACTGGAAGCGGCTCAGGCAGAGGCAAGCAGTCTCAAGAAAAAACTTGCAGCATTTCAACTTGCCACTGTGGTGGGTGTCACCATTCTTGGGCAGGAAACATTTGATAAAATCATGGGCAAGGTGGACGAAGCCAAAGCGGTGACTGAAAAGATTACTGGCGGTGGCGTAAAGGCTGAAGACGCAAAAGACACCAAGCCTGCCGCACCTGCCAAACCCAGCAAGCCCTTGTCGTGGAGCGGCGGCAGCAGCAGAGACACCATTGTGCTGTCAAGCGAACCCATTTCAAACATATGGGGAGTACCGTCGTATCGCGGCTCACAGCCCAAGGCAATAGACAAGCCTGTTGTGTACACCGAAACGCCTGCACCGTCGTTGTGGGAAGTTGCCAGCAGCATGAGCAGCCATCAACTACCGCTGCCACCCAAAGCCGACCAATTGGTGTACGCAACACCTCCAGTCAGCACATGGTCACAGTACATTTTCACAATTCCGTCTCCAGAAATTACTCCTGTCGTAGTGGCACTGAGCACAGGAGTGGAAGCGGATTGGGGCGACGGAGCAGGGGTGTTTGTACAGCCCACTGTTTCTGCCGTGCCCACACCCAACACTTTCTCCGTTTTTGCTTTGAGTCTTATCAACAATGGTCGTAGACGCAACGCTTAACACAGAAAAGGAAACACATGCTAAAATCACTAGCACTCAGCACAGTTGTAGTATCGGCAGCGTCCGCAGGTCTTGTGGACGGAGGATTTGAAGGCAACGATGTGTATTACGGTTACGGTTTTCTACAAGGCGGATTTGACACCGCATGGCGAACCACTGCTCCCGACAATCTGATTGAGATTTGGGGAGAGTACATGCCTACTCCTGCATACGAGGGCACTCGTCACGCAGAACTCAATGCCAATTACGCATCGGCTCTGTATCAGGATGTGAACGGCTTGGGCGACAACTCGTCAATTAATTGGCACTTTGCCCACCGTGGTCGCTACGGAACCGATGTAATGAGTCTCACCATTACAGACTTGGGAGCAGACCAACTATGGGGCGGTGGCGACGACACCACAATTTTTACTCAACAGTTTTCTGCGGACGCTTCTGCGTGGCAAGTTCACTACGGCACAATTACTGCAATCGGCAACACCACTCGGTTTGCGTTTGAAGCAGTAAGTGCGGTGGGCGGAAACACACAGGGCAACTTTATTGACTGGTGTGGATTTGGGCCAGGTGTGGTGATTCCGTCTCCTGGGGCAATTTTCTTGTTGGGTGCTGCGGGTGCTGTGATTACTCGTCGCCGTAGGGCATAAAAAAAGAAAAACAGCAAACCACGAAAGCATAAATAGTTACGGTCTGGGTTGGCGTGGACTGTGCGAACAGATTACGCTGCTCATGCAAAGGGAACTTCGCTACCTTTCGACCGCCATAGTAGGGGGAGTCCCACGGGTAACGGGACTCCCTCCTATTTTTTTTACAGACTAAATAGAGGTGGAGGAACCCCATGCGATTTGACTCAACCAAATTTCAAAGCCTGAATGAAAGTATTTGTCGCGTATCCGAAGCCAAAAAGCCAATGGTCAAGATTGCCTTGAACCCCAAGAAAAAGATTGGGCACCAAGTGGTTGATGTTGGGCCAGGCGGCAAGCGAACCGTTTCACAGTCGGTAAACTGGCCCGAAAAGAAAGAAGTCAAGGAAGCGTCTTCTCCTGCGTGGCAGCGTAGTGCAGGCAAAGACCCCGAAGGCGGCTTGAACAAAAAGGGCGTAGCCTCGTACCGCCGTGCCAACCCTGGCAGCAAACTACAGACTGCTGTAACAACTGAACCATCCAAACTCAAGCACGGCTCCAAGAAGTGGAAGCGTCGCAAGAGTTTTTGTTCGCGTATGCAGGGCATGAAGAGCAAACTCACTTCTGCCAAAACTGCCAATGATCCTGATTCTCGCATCAACAAGAGTTTGAGAAAGTGGAATTGTTAACATGGGACGAGTTCGTGGTAAAATTGGAAACATGACCAAGGGCGGTTACAAGACACACCGCAGCAAACGACCCGCTGGCGTATCCCGTAGTGGATTGCCAAAAATATACCCGCCACATGTGGACGCACAGTTGCGGGCACAAAATAAAAAATAATCACACACTAAAATAAAAATTGCAAAGGGAGCCGCAAGGCTCCCTTTTTGCTTTGAAAACGCCACTCGTGTTTTAAAGTATGGTGTTAGAAATCCCGAACCCGCGAACAGGTGCTAGATACACTACCCCTTAATGTGAGGGGAATTTCTTAAAGGAGAAGACTTGATGAAGAACACTATTGCAACTTTACTACTCGGAGCACTTGCCACCGTGGCTAGTGCACAGACTGCTCCAGCACCAGCACCCGCTCCTGCTCCCGCTGTTATCAACAGCGTTAGTGTGAACGAGACGCTGACCTTCTGGGGCAAGAAGAACGCTGACACCATCGTGGAACTTGACTCGACTGTTTCAGGCAAGTTGTACGATCTGCTCGGCTGGCATGTAACCACTCCTGTGTACTCACAGGACTACACTGGTTACGGTCAGATCGACATTGGTGTTGACTACGCTCTTGTCAAGGATGCAAAGTTCCTTGGTGCAGTCACCAACCTCGGCGTAGAGGGTGGTGCGTGGCTACCGACTGGCTCTGCTGGTTTCGGTGCCGACAATGTGAATCCCCATGTTGGATTTAATTACGACATGACTTGGGGTTCGCTCGTATACACCCAGACCTTCGATGTTCGTTGGGTGGGTTCGTATGCGTACACTCCCGTGTTTGGCACATTCAACGATTACGGTCTAAACGCCGAATCGTTTGTGGCTTACAAGTGGGGTGGTTTCAAGTTGGGTGCAGACCTGAACCAGTGGTACACCGATGGCAGCAATGTTGCCTATCTTGGACCAAAGGCTCAGTGGGCTGTAGCCAACAATGTTGACCTGAGTGCAGGCTTCGGCGTTCCCGTGTGGCAGGAAGTAAACGCTGCCAACGAGAACTCGTGGGCTGTTACTGTGGGTCTAGGAATCAAGTTCTAATTCTTTTGAAAGGAGAATCACATGAACAAGACTAACAATTGCCCCGTCACTGGTTGCTTCTGCTGGAAGAATCCTCTTCAACTCGCTGGCTTCTTTGCTCTACTCCCCTTCGCTGTGAAGGGCGTGGTGTGGGCATGGACTGCTGTGGGTGCTGCTCTAGCAGCCTGCTGCAAGTAATCTGTAACGGTTACGGACGAAAGGGGCGGCAGAAATGCCGCCCTTTTTCTTTTCACAAAAGAAACAGCCCCTCTTGCGGAGGGGCTGTTCTACGGGAGTGATGCTTCGCTACATTTCAATATACGGGTAAAGGTTATGTATACGGAGCACGCTACACGCACCAAAAAATTTATGAGAAGTACTTGAGGCATTACGGTAATGGTTTAATACCTCAACAACTCGTGGGTAATATTTGTTTTGTCTACTTTACAAAAGAAATATTGGTAGGGCTTGACTGTTGGCGGATATGTGTTATATTTGTGGCATGAACCACTCGGACTTACTGCTTGCTGACCAATGGATTCTTGTGCGTGAAGGCATTGAGCCGTCTCTGCCCAACTGCCTGTCTATTATCAAAACACAAGACATGTTTGTGTTTGTGCAGTACTCTGATCTGTTTGAGTACGACGGTGTGTTTGAGCACAACGGCAGCAACCAAGTCACCTACCTGCCCCCCGTGTGTGTGCACCGTTGTGGAATCATTACCGCACGAGGACTGTGGGACGCTTTCATAGCAGACGGGTGGAAGCCTGTGGACGCAGCCAACCCCAGTGGTTGTGATTCTGCTTGCAAGGCGTATCGTGCAATTGAGTACCGCCATACCCTTACCAACAATACGAGTGGGCACTTCAGCGGACTGTACTTGGGAGACTTTCCCCATTCTGATCCAAAGAGTGCACTGTTTTTTGTTGACGACTACGGTGGCATCATAAGCGTTGAGAATCTGCGTTTGCATCCTGTTACTGGCATGCCACGAAACCCAGCAGCAGACAGGCAAAACAGAAGGCGTTCATACCGAACTGTTCTAAAGAACAGCACCATAACAAAGAATTACTACCCGTCCCCTTCTTTTGATAATTATGCGTTGGGAGCGTAAAATGGAATTTCCTGAAATAAATTGGACAAACTTTGGACGGTTCCTGTTTTGGGCGATTCTATTTTGGCTGTTCATGCCCAACCGAAATAAAAAGTGAGGAAACCAATGAAGACCAAGCGACGAGTGCTTTTTGTGGACGACATGCGTGAGCGTTGGGAAATTTTCAACGATCTGTACAAGCGTCCTGAAACTGCCCATGTGGAATTTGTGTGGGCACAGAATTACGACGAAGCAATTACACAACTCCGCAACGGAAAGTGGGATGTGGTGTTTTTGGATCACGATCTTGAAGACCCCACCGAGTACAACCAAAAAGAAGGCTGGCGTGACGGCACGGCTATTGTCGACTGGATTCGTGAGCACACTCCACACATTGGTGCGGCTATATGTCACTCCATGAATCCTGTGGGGCGGATGCGAATGGTTCAGGTTTTGCAGAGGGGTGGCTACTCTGCTCGTCCTGTTGCGTTCTACGCATTTGACGCATTTATGATTTCACTAATTGCAGACGGTGATGCGTCTCCCATTCCTGAACCTGAAGACATTTGGGAAGAGGACATTGGCGATCTGTACGGTGGGTGAATTAAATATTGAAAACCACACCCACCCACTTGACAACGACTCACAATACGCTATACTACTCACATGACATCTCTCTACGAAACCGCGAAGCAGTATCTTGACGATGGAGCAGTCGTTCGCTTGGTGTTCACCAAGAAGGACGGAACGGAGCGAGTGCTGGTTGGCACACGGAACACCACGATGATTCCGCCCGACCACCATCCCAAGGGCAGCGAGCAGTCTCGCAAGAGCGATACGCTTCCTGTTTACGATTTGGAGGCAAAGGGTTGGCGTTCATTCAAGCCCGACTCTTTGAAGGCGGTCGAGGTGCATCCTCCCGCCTAAACCACCGCGTTTTCAGGAGCGTCCGATAACTCGGTAATTTATTTGCGAAAACAGGCTCCTAGCGGGGCTTGTTTTTGTTTACCGTTCTGGTATAATAGAGACATGCAGAACTCTCGCACTTACACCCCGAACCCGTCCGCACCCCTTCCCTACGGTCTGTGGCTTGACCTGCCGTTCCGCACGAAGGGCAGCACTGCCATTCGCTCCAAGGCGAAGGCATTGGGTGCTCGCTTCCTGCCCAACGCGAAGCCCCACCAGTGGTGGCTTCCGTGCCGTTTCATCACGCAGTCTTCGCTTGATTGGCTCAACAGCGTGAATGCCATCGTGGGCGAGCGTCAGGCTCCTGTGTTCAACACGAGCATCAAGTGGAGCGACATTGACCACACCAAGCCGTTCACGGTCATGCTGTGTCTGCCGTATGAGCAGAAGAACATTGCCAAGAGCGACGGTGCGTTTTGGGATGCCTACGAGAAGGCGTGGTACTTCCCCAAGAAGGCTTTCACCGAAGCCCTGTTCAACAAGTACGCGGGCATGAAGGCAATTAGTCGCGTCATCTACCCCGGAAACAACACGCCATCGCGGCTCATGTTCTTGACTGATGACATGGGCACGGGTGCTGCTACCGCTGCGGCTACACAGTCCACACCCACGAAGAAGGTGTTCTACCTGCGTCGGGACATCACCGTTATTGAATTCGTTCACAACGAGAACGGCGACAATACGGTGATGATTACTCGTTACGAGAACGGCGTGGTGAGGACTGACATCATGGGCATAGACCACAATTTCTTGAATGTGCAAGACGCTCGTTCACTTTGGGACAATGCCGTTTCTAATGGATTCACGCCCTGCGATTCGGTCGCTTGATTGGAAAGAGAAAACAAAATGAGTTCACATTCCATATACACTCTTGAAAAACACTACGACCACCACCGCTTGGGTAGGATTCGCATGAGTATTTGTTTCATGGTGCACCTCAAAGATTCCATAACCACGATTCCGTATGTTGACGGCAAGCCATGTCGCGGAGAACGAATGTACGACGGCATAATGGTGGATACTGTCAAGGCTCTCACCAATGGCACTCCAAAGAACATGGTGGGATTCAATACCTTGTTCTTGGAACACATGCCCAAAGACACTGCTCGCATTCTGTGGAATTCACTCACAATGCAGGACTTCCGCTGTTTTGACGCATACGGGCGAGTGGAGATAAACTCAACAAAGGAGAACAACAAGTGAGCAACGAAACCGAAAAACCCATGACATGGGACTACCGCGTAGTTCACCACGACACCGATCCTGACAACGAGTGGTACGCCATTCACGAGGTGTACTTTGAAGGCGACACCGTGATGGGAGCCACCCAACTTCCTGTGGGTGTGCTTGCTGATACGGCAGAAGGGCTGTACGGGTGTATGAACCGAATGCGTGATGCCATGACCCATCCTCCTCTGCGGTTGTCAGAACTCCAAAAGTTTTGGGGTGAAACCCAACAGCCTTCCTAAATAATCAGGAGGCTACGCATGAGTGAAAAGCCCATCCCAATCGTCGGCATTGATTTATTGAGCAACGACGATGGGGGTGGGCTTTATGGTTTATGTGAATCACATGACGGAGGAGAGACTTGGAAGGTTGTTCACGAGGGTCGGAGCATTGACGGACTTTTAGAATTTGCAAAAATAGCGTATTCTGAAAGTACTCAAATGGTACTGCCCCAGCAGATTCGGGAATTACTCAAGTACGAATTTTTGGAGACACGAGAACTCAAACGGTTAGGTTATTTACAAGCGAAGGAAGAGCCGCCCTTGATGCCGCCCTTCCTGTCGTGGTGGGAAAGGCTGCTCAAACGATTCCTATGGAGGTGATCCATGCCACGCCACGACAAAGACAAGACCCCCACAGAGGAACTCCTAGACGCTGCCCGTGAGGCTGTAAAGGACTACGAGGCGTACCTGTTGGACAGCGTGGGGTGGCGAGAACTAGCACAAACAATGGAAGTGCTACGCGAAAAGATTCTTGCCTACGAATCAAAAATACAATCTCGCTAAAGTATTCATTTAGATATTCATACCATTTTTTGAGATGTATAAGTAACAGTGTCTGGTTTGAAGGATGGTTATATCTGAATACTATGGTAAGAAAAAGAATATTCAGAAACCAGTAAGACGGATTGACAAACACCATTCCAATGGTATACTTTAGGCATGAGTAAGCACCCACCTTCGTATGCGTTCTCTTCGCGTTACGGACAACACCGTTCCATTACGCGAATTGACCAAACTCACTACCTGATTGAAGGTGAAACCCATTACATGCGTGGTGGTCACGATCCCAAAACCGATTGGGTAATGGTGGACTTTGAAGGTGGGCCTTTCATTGCTACTGGTGAGCCTCTACACGCTTGTGTGGGCTGGTTCCCGTGTTTGGAAGAGTCTGCGGTTGTAAAGACTGTAAAGCAGATTTCATCACAAGCAGCAGCAGAGGCTTTGGGTTTTACCGATTCTGCTGTGGTTGCTGCGTTTGACAAGCCCAACTACTCGTACTGTCTTGTGGAGGTTGCTCCATGACACCACAACGAGAACCTGACGCTTTTGCAGGTACGGGCATGTGCGAAGAGCGATACGATGCTCTGATGAACAGCACCGATCTTACGCTTACTGCGGGTGAGCAGCGAGCGGGTTGGTACTGGAGTCCTGCATGGGACGGGCTACTGGTTCACCGTAGTTGGACTGAAGCCCGATTCGATTACCCCACAACGGAGGAAATGCCATGAGTGCAAACGGATACGCAAGCCAAATGAATGCAGCGTTGAGCAAGATTCAAACCCTGACCGCAGAACTTGCCGAACTTCGCAAGGCACACGAGACTTTGGTTTTTGAAAACGCTTCTCTGCAATTGGCTATTGACGATTTGAGTGGGCTGCGTCGTGAGAACGCCAAACTCAAGGCAGACATTCAAGTAGCCATCAGCGAAATTAGAAAGATTGTGGATTCGCTATGAGCGAAGTTCTATGGGGTATGTGGCAGTCACTATTGGCTGCGGTTGTAGCAGTGGCTTGCGGATGGCTTGCCTACGATCTGCTGTTCAAGAACTTAAAGAAGTAAAAAATGTTTCGCCTACACATTGACATTCCGTTGCCGTTGGACGAGTCGGGGGCTGCTGCCTTGACTCGTGAGGTGGTTGACGCTATGCTAGCGGCAGTGGCGACTCGTCTGCGTGAGGCGGGTGTTAGCGAACTAAATTACAGACTAGGACACGACGAAGACAGGCAGAAAAGTAACTACCTGCTCAAGACCACTTCAGGTCATGTCGTGAACAAAAAGTCTAGAGTTTCTTTTGGAGATGCAAATGGCGAGTGATATTGGATTTGTGATTTTGGGCGTGTGTTTTGGTGCGTGTTTGGTGTTGGCTGCGTGGCAGTGGTGGCTTGGTCGGGAGCAGACCAAGTACGAGGCAGACATCTACACCGATTACCACAACGAGTACTACAATCCTGCCCCCACCCAAACGGAGCAAGTTCAGGACTTTGTGGTGTCCCATGTCAAGAAGGCTCGCAGCAAGCGGATTGCGTCTCGCAAGAAGCCTGTTCGCAAGCCGTCAAACAAGGGTACTCGCAAGGGTACTCGTCGTGGACGGTAATTGCTCAAATCACTGGTGCTAAAATTCTTCTGTAAAATATAGAAAAATTCACACTTGCCCATAGACAGAATGCATACATGCGTCTATACTAGGGCAACCACTGGGCGGTGGGCGGACGGCTTCGCAGATCGGCTTATACCCGATTCATTCAGGATCGACACCTGAACCGCCTATTCACGAAAGGAAACCATGCACACTAACGCATACGAAGACGCATACACCAAGCACGCAATTATTGATTACATTGATCGGGGGCTGTGGGGCTTGTGCCTTGCAACCCGCCAGTCAGCCCGTGAGGGAATGGTGGACGAAATCATTGACAAGGATACTGATCTAAATACTCTTGTGCTCCGTGCCGTAAAGGAATGGGGATGCAACCCACACGAGTTGTGGGTGAGTGAGTGTGCTCGTGAAGTGGTTTCGTACAGTCTGAACGGACGAGATATTGGATGTTAAAATGGCAACACCAAAGAAAACAACAACCGTTACTCTAGACATGCAGGTGGGCGATGCCACCTTTCTCAAGATTGCAAAACTGGCTCATAGCCGCGATTGCACCTTTAATGAAATGGTGAACAAACTGCTAGTTGATGCTGTGGAGCGGCAGACGGCAGTTCCCGTGGCTGCTCCTGTTTTTGTTCCCCACCCTCCTGTACGCTAATGGGTGGCAAGCATTCGGCAGGCAAAGGTGACAGGTATCGTCCCGTTGATTATGACACTTGGTCAAAGAATTGGGAGGCTATTTTTGGCAAAGGCAAAAAGAAAAACACCAAGCGAAAGCGAAATCGCAAAACACACACTCCTCCGCGTGATGCGGGACTGGAGTGAAGACGCTTATGCAGCAGGATGGCACGACGGTTTGGAGATTACTATTTGGCGTATGATCCAAATGTGGAAGGCTGGTGACACTGGTGTTCGTGAATTAGACGCAGCCATGTTTCACTACCTTTCGGAAAAAGCCAAGGGGTGGTGGATGTGGGACGAAGACGCACAACACGGATGTGGATGCCCTGTGTTCGTGCCCATGAAAACATGGAAGGGCGTATATAAGAAACTTATGGATTACGCAGAGCAAGCCAAAAAGGAAAGCAGCAACGATGACACTACCGTATGAAGAAGTCCATAGCCTGAATGGGGTTCGGCAGTTTCTTTACGATCTGCTTGATCCCAAGAAGACTCCTCGTGTGCCACGAGAGGTGCGGCTCCGTGCCCACCGCTTGTGCAAGCACTTTCCCATGCCACACAGGGTGGACGAGAAATGGAAGCGGGAGTTGGCTAAATATCAGTAATGCTGTTGACTGTGGATAGAAACACGA
>Ga0214923_10004965_pt1 | contig 15691 bp, 17 predicted proteins | sample LL1510_MetaG_FD_177993 | JGI IMG/M metagenome (GOLD analysis project Ga0214923, IMG submission 177993) | Freshwater microbial communities from Lake Lanier, Atlanta, Georgia, United States - LL-1510 | ecosystem: Environmental > Aquatic > Freshwater > Lake | place: USA: Georgia | collected...
TTCCAACCGTTATTTAAGGTATCTTTATTACTATCTTGGTAGAGTAAATGATATTAGCGCCCCAGTTCTCGCCACGGAAAGTTTATATTCCGTAATCAATAATGACAATGAAGATTCTTAAAATACCTACGATGAACAGTTTCCACATTCGTTAGATATTCGTACACCAGATGTATCAGAGTCCGCACGAATAATTGAAAATCATGCTTCAGCCACTTCATACTTGCAATCCCTTAAAGTTTTTGACATAAGTATTTAAATAAATGACAGTTCTTTAAGCCATTATCGTAAAAGCTTTAAAGCGGTTACAACCTTGAATCCACTTCGTTACAAAAAAATATAATCACGAACGGTTTAAAGAGGAGAATTAGAGATTAAAACGCGTCATGGAACGATTACATATCCGTGAACTCGATCTGAACATGATTAATCCTAACACCAGCAACATGGATCGATCGGATCAGGGTGGTTCAAAAACCGTCGTGATAGGTAAGCCAGGTACGGGTAAATGTCTCGCTCGTGATACCGAAATACTCATGTACGATTTTAGTGTACGGAAAATACAAGATGTGCGTCCCGGTGATTTCTTGATGGGTGACGATCATTCACCACGATGTGTCAGGAGCATGGCAACAGGACGAGATGTCATGTACAAAATACGACAATCGACTGGTCTTGATTACATTGTCAACTCAGAACACATTCTATGTCTCCGTCCTCTCAATCAAAAACACTGTGATAAAACATTTACGGATGGAAAACTCGATGTAGATCCCATCTTTGATGATGTCCTTGAAATACCATGTCAGGAAGCATGGGAAAAACAGGAACAATTACTCCAACATTTCGGTGGATACAAAATATGGATCAACTCCGAAGACGAGGTGTGTTCAACAATCATATCGACCATGTCCGAACGCAGTAAAGTTAGATTTCTACAATATCTTCGTCATCCTTATTATATGTCAAAAAAAGATGGTGATGAGCGGATCACTTCCATAAGGGCGTCATCTCCATGTCCTGTCAACCCGTATCCCATATCCATTGAAATCTTTTCTCAAGATGATGAATATATCGGTTTTGAGATCGACGGAAATGGACGGTTCTGTCTAGGAGATGGCACTGTCACACACAATACGACTCTCATCACCCATTTACTTTATGAAAAACGCCACATTTTCCCAATCGCATTCATCATGTCTGGTACAGAAGACTCCAATGGCCACTACAAAACCATTGTCCCATCCACATTCGTGTACAACAAATTCTCTGAAAAAAAAGTGGAGGATTTTATTATGCGTCAGAAAATCGCAAAAAAACATCTCCCGAACCCATGGGCGGTTCTTTTGATGGATGATTGCACGGATGATCCACGGATCTTCAATAAACCACTGTTCCAGGGTTTGTACAAGAACGGTCGACACTGGAAGATGTGGTTCATTCTATCACTCCAATACTGTATGGACATCAAACCCGTCATTCGGAATAATATCGATGGTGTATTCATTTTACGAGAAACGAACCTCAGGAATCGCAAATCGTTATGGGAGAATTATGCAGGCGTCATTCCCGACTTCTCTCTTTTCTGTCAACTCATGGACGAACTAACGTCCGAATACTGTGCACTTTACATCCACAATGCAACCACATCTAATAAAATCGAAGACTGTGTCTTCTGGTACAAAGCCAAGCCCACTCCATCGACTTTTCGTTTCGGTAGTAAAGACATTTGGAAGTACCACTATAACCGTTACAATCAGAATTACCGTGACCCCTTTACATGATCTCATCTTATGCAACAAAGATTTCACAGCCTGTACGAACTCTAAAATGATTTAAAGATAGGTCATTTCTTTAAATGAATAAAAATATTCGTACAGGCTGTGAAAGATTTGAGTACATCTTTCAAAATCTCGTCAAAACATCACGTTCGTAATGATCTGTTCTACAATTTCGACACGCTCTGTACCACGACAACCTCTTGGTTCTAATCGCTTCATTTGATTTTCAAGATGTAAATTCGCTTTACATACCCTGTTCAAATAATTAGAAGCATTTAAAGATATGAGCTATCTTTAAGTCATTTTCATTATTCGTAGAGGTTGTGTGAAGATTTATATATATTTTTAAACACATGGAATATTTCATAGCCTGTACGAATATCTGAAATCATTTAAGGAAATGAGTCATATTTACATCATCATGTGAATGATTTGTACATCGTATGAAATATTCGGTTCAAAAATATGTACGTACGTTTCATAACTCGGAAATCATTTTGATAAGTGTTTCAAAGATATTTTCGAGTAACTATGCAAAAAAATTATTAATTTGTTGATAATCTTTAGATAATACACGTAACATGTCGTCATCCTGTAAAAGTGGATCATCACGCTCTTTAACTACACGTAGTGGGTACACATTCTACGTGAAACCCAATGAACCGTCACCATGTCTTTCTACCACACCCTCCAAATTATGTGCACAGAAGGGAAGTCGTGCGAACCCTGTGTTTTTCGATGAAATCCCCGATCTCATTCACGACATCGATGTAGAAAAGAAAATCATCCTACGATTGGTCGAGGATGGAGTCTTCGGGACACTGGATCGCATTTACAACTGGGGACAAAGAATTATCCAGATAATGGGTGAAGATAATGCTTCACAGATCCTGCAAGGAGCGCAATCCATCGGTGAAGAAGAAGCTGTACCTAATGTGTCAATGGGACATGTGTCCACACACCTCCATCCATCTTTACGAATTAGCAACGTGTCGTTAACTAACATATCTGTTGAACCACCTCTTATTTATGCAATAGACTCGGATCTAGAGTTACTGTATGTACATATGTATTCAAAAGGAACAGGAATAAAATGGACAAATCAAAAAGTTGCTTCTGGTGGTTCTTGTTCATTTGTGTTGACAGGTAGCTTGATTAAGACAAAATCGGGCGCATGTCTTCAGATAGACACTAGAGCTGACTCAGTGTCCAATTTGACATTCCGACGATCATCTTGGACAACTGCAAACGGTCAACTTTTAAATATGACAGCGAGTGGAGATTCCATTATTGAAATAATTGAGAAAGATATAACGAAAAAACAAACAGGACAAGGACAAGGATACAATGCATCCATTGAAGTCACCCTAAGTGAAAATGCTCTATTGAGACGTAGCTCCACGAATAATATATCTACTGTTATATTATCAGATGCAATGTCATACGTCTTGACTACAATATCCGATAATGCTACATATAGTAATGTAAGTGTGGGCAGCAATAATTCAATTACCGGTGAAGGAGGAGTAACAACAGGATTTAAGAAGATCATATCAGGAAATGGGACTTATAGGTCACAGTCGTCTTCTCGCAGCATCAATGTTGATGAGATTCGTAGAATAAAGGAAATTCTTGTAAGAGATATGGCTTCGGCTGACTATAATTTATCTAGTACTAATGTTATTGTTGGTAATAGTAGCAGTAGGATCATTACCAACAATAATGCTACTGCTGATGGTTCTTGGCTAATTAGCTCGACATTACAAGACAATGCTTCAATGACAGGGACGTTAACCAATATCAAAGCCAATATTGGTTTGATAAAAGGAACGGTTGAAAACACATCAACTAGTTTAATCACTGTCAGTACAGGCGACATACGATGTGACATAGTGGATGTATTAGTGGATGTATCAGGACCCCTAAATGTGAATATCAGTAACTCAATATTAACCACCGGTAGTGGGACAGGTAACCCTTTCAATCTGAAAAACAATGCTCATGTGCGGGTGACAGGTTCAAGTATAGATACGAAAACAGGTGATAATGTTTTCATGTTGTCCGACAGTAAGTTCACCATGGCGAATAGCGCGGTAATTTGTGATGACGCAGAAGCGTTCACGACCATCAATGGAAACTCAAATGCACAAATATCGAATTCGCAAATATCATTAGGCCCAAACAGCGCTCTCGGCTCTGGTGGTAATGGTACTATACAACCATCAGCACAATTGTATATATCAGGGTCTTCTGTCTCTGGTGGAGCACTTAAAATTATAAAAGATATTGGTAATGTAAGATTGGGGACGAATTTCTCTATTGTGGAAGATGGACAACAAATTGTTGGGTGTGGAAACATACGCTATACACATGATACTTTTACAATACCATAATGTTTTGCATGTACCATGTACGAATTTGGACGATCATTTATTTATAGCGAGCCATGATTTCAGAGATTCGTATAATGAGGCTTTAATGTCTTTTTTGGTTGATATTGTTGCATTCTCCAATATTTTTTCAGATTACGTCGTGTTTGTTTCTTGACATTATAGTGATACACAAGTATTTTTTCTTCATGGTGCAAGGATTGAATTTTTTTGTGAACGATCGATAGTAGAATGACAGTACACCACCACATGATAAGGATACACTCTAACCCGTGTACGACATGATCATGGAGTGCTTCCACATACAGACGATTTTGACGACGTTTTTTAAGGTTTTCCGCTGTACTCGAAATCATGGGGATACAACACTCCGAGAAATGGATCATCGTTCGTATCTGTTTTTGGTCGAGATTTTTCATGGTAATCACATTTTGGAGTTGAGGAAATACATGTAGTCTCATATGCGAGCGCATCATGATGCGTGGTACATGGTACATAATAAATTCGGAATGGACATGGTCACGGAGATGATGCATGATGCGTCTTCGTTCGTTCCATTTCTGATGCATTTCTGAAATGAAGGTGTTGTTTTTGAATGATTGCATGACTCCACACACGACCACCAATGGAGAAATACGTGTTCATAGTGATCTTCATCCACTTATTCTGGAACTCGGCGCTCTCCAGACAGTTGTACAATCGCTCCCGATGATGTATTTGCGATTGGACGTACGATATGACGTGTTGGAGACACGATTGGAATCGTTGTCGCATCCAATCATGTCGGATAACATCGTAACGACTCAATAATTCATGATGCATTTTCATGAAACAGTCGTGCCATTGATTCTCCTCGTGACCACATTTTTTGTCATCGCGACGACAATTCTTGGCCGTGACGAAGAAAATCGTCAGAAAGATGAGGAAGAAAAGGAACATCATATCTGTACCAGGAAAAAAAAAGACCGTTCATCGTATGTTGGTTTAAAGAAATGATCATCATCTTTAAAGCAGTCACAAGCATGTCTATTATTTTGAGATTGATGGTAAAAATACCGTAGATCATCAATTTTTATTCATCTGTACGTATTGAAAAATTGATGATCTAAAGAAATACGTTTTTAATAAATAAAAAGGACCGCGTACCCGAGCCAGGTCAAAGGGGGAAGATTCAAGATCTTCTGTGTCTTACTTCATGGGTTCAAATCCCATCGTGGTCATTTGTGTATATACAGGGAATGTCTCACCAATGTCCGACGAAGGTCGGATGGCGGAAGATTGATCTGAAACCATTATGGCGGGTGATGAATCGGGTGGTTTTCCATCCCGACGATTCCACAAAGATTCCAGAACATTTGTATTGTAATGACGAAGAAATCCGTCAATATTGGGTGGAGATGGAGTTTTCGTCAGAAACGGAATACAAGACGATCGAGCGTGCATTGTATGCATCGGGTTTATCGTGGAATTCATTCGATCATACCGTTGGATATGTGGATGGTGGATCGGTGTTTCGACGCAAGGATGGATATTATATCCTAGAGGGACCGTGTATACACTGTTATGGTGAATTACCTAAAATACATGGAGATAATACGGATGAATTAGAAAAATGTGTCATTCGATATTCTATATAATGACATTTCTTTAAAGGCGTTACAATTCTGATATGAACGCATTTCAAATGGTTTCTTTTAAACCTATAACTGAAAAGCATTGTATATATATAACTTCCAGATATTTTGATGGAGATTTTAACAATTGTCATCCTTTTTGAAAAGTGAATTCCATGATTTAGAAAGTGGTTTCGATCCTTTCGACAATTCTACGTTTTGTTGTGTCATTGTATCTTCAGTTATTGTCAATGATGCTATCATCGAATCAGGTTGTGGTTCTAAATCATCTGCCGAAGATCTTATCAGACCACCACCACCAGTCGCAGATGATGATGGTGGTTTTAAATCATCTGCCGAAGATCTTCTCAGACCACCACCATCACCAGTCGCAGATGATGATGATGGTGGTTTTAAACGATCTGCCCATGAACCACCTCCACCTCCAGATACAGATGATGATGGTGGTTTTAAACGATCTGCCCATGAACCACCTCCAGATGCAGATAATGATGGTGGTTTTAAATCATCTGCCGAAGATCTTCTCATACCACCACCTCCAGTCGCTGCAGATGATGATGATGGTTTTAAATCATCTGCCGAAGATCTTCTCAGACCACCACCACCAGTTGCAGATGATGGTCTTCTATATATTGGTTCATCCAAACCAAATTTGGAGAAGCCATAACGAAAATTTCCTTTTCCTAATTTTCTACCTTCAAGACCCAAACCTTTAATTATTTGTTGGAATCTTGCATTTGTTTTCAAATATCCTTTCTTGTCTTTTTCATTGTCTTCTATAAATTCATTCACGCGTTTAACATATGCACCTTCAGGTAATTTGTGCAAGAATACTTGTTTTAATACGGGTTCAAATCTTTGGAATCCGTCAGGATCCATCATTCTTAATAAATAAGTAGCATCTATTATTCTCCGAAAATGACCATAGTCGCGTTCAATCATCATATAATGATTTAAACGAGTACCAAATGCTGTTCGAAAATGAGGTTGTGTGTCCTCAATAATACGTATGTCTTCTGTAGTGAGTCGTTCATGACGTAATACTTTTCCTAATCGATAATTATAAAGTTGATAACACATGTTTTCAAATCCATGAAGGAAATTAGTATACTTACCGCTATCCACCAATAAAAATTCTTGGCTTCTATGATATCTCCTATAAAATTGAGATATAGTCCTATCTAATTTTTCCAACTTGCCAGTTGCAGTTGGGTGCACAAATTTTTTGAGTTTTTCTATATCCAATTCTTCAGTTATGATTTCACCTGCAAAAGTACGAAGTGGTAATAAATATTCTGCCATGAATTTTTTATAATTATAAAATAATATTATAAAATAATATTTTATAGAAATGATGGATGGCCTCTTTAATGGTCAAGGATTGTAAAAAGACCTCTTGTGTGACACATTCCGGTTTTATCTCCTTATCCAAGATCCAAATTTTTGTTTACAAATACTTTTCTGCAATAATGACATCTGACTTTTCGATACACACAAATAGCCTGATGGGAAACAAGATCTTCATGTGTTCCTTCCCAAGGACATCCTTCCCATATACAATGCTGTTTATCTGTATCGATTCGAATCAATGGATAATTAAATTGGAAATACAAACATTTCTGGATTGGAAAAAGAAAATGCTGATGCTCCGAATGACCATCCATTTTATCCCTTTTCTCCTACATCTCCTTTTTCAATTATTGTGACTGCTGGTGGCGGAGGTGGATTTAAAAAAGTATGAAAATCAAAATAATACAAAAAATTGATTCATTATAAAAAAATATTGTACGAAATAATAAAGACAACGTACCCGAGCCAGGTCAAAGGGGGAAGACTTAAGATCTTCTGTGTTTCACTTCAAGGGTTCAAATCCCTTCGTTGTCAGCCGTTCCTGTAGCTCAATCGGTAGAGCGTTGGTCTTATGAGCCAAAGGTCGGGAGTTCGATCCTCCCCAGGAACATTATTTTTTTTGGATATGTAAAGATTGTGTCAAATTCAAATCTTTACATGTTGGTTGAACAGATCAGAAGGATGTGTAAAGCGTGTATTACCGACGTCATGGAGCAGATTTATCCGGATATGCAATCAAGGAGGGAAAAGTGGTTATGATTCTGCTTGAATTGACTCGCATCCACCATCTGGTTTTTCGAAATGATTACAACATATGGAAGCGTACTCTCCGATAGAACACACATTTGAACAACATTCCTTGTGGGATTGACATCCATTGCTGTAATCGCTGAGTTTATCCTGACACATGATGAGATCTTTGGAATTGTAACAGGTGGTTTTTTTACCATCCTGTAGGATATAAGACTGATCCAATCCGTCGATATCCTGACCCCATTAATCTTTTTTTGGATAACGGTATTGTCCACCTTTGGTTTGGATGAAAGCGATTCTGCCGCGGTGAGTCCATTCGAAGAGTGTTCTAGGGTGAATGGAGAGGATTCAGCAAACGTTTTGGGGTCGTAAGAATTCATCCATTATTATTTTTTATGATAGAAAATGAGAAAAGTCAATTTATATCAATAAATAGCAGTATAAATTGACAACAGTACGATAAATTACATGCGATCGAAAATGGTGTGGACGATTCTTTCATGACACAGTATTATATCTTAAATAAGGATGGTACAAACCTCTCCATGAATGTTGTCCTACGTAAAGATAAAGATCCAGGTACCTATCGTATATCATATGATGCAATAATAAGCTTACCACAGGGTGATATTGCTTATCAATATATTTTAAAACATGTAAGAGTGAAATGTGGTATCATCAAGTCCGTTTATGATGAATTTGTCCAAGGAAATGGAATTAGTGGTGAATTTTATAATCGACTTTTTAATGTGAATTTATCTGCACAATCAGATGGTACACAGATTATTTTCATAACTGAAATCATTGATGTTGATGAAATCATAAAGAACGCGTTTGAATATACATTACCTTGTATGGCTTATTTACAATACGCGAACAATGTATATCTTGATCCAAGTAATGGTAATTACGTACCCATCAATCACTTCAATCCTCCATCTTCATGTGAAGATTACATAGATAGGATTAATGTCATCAACACTCCAAATGTAAATGTCATGTATTCACCAGTTGTCCTGGATATATCATATATGAGAAACGATAAAAATAAAAAAGCTACACTATTTATTCCTCCAAACCCAAATAATATATTTTATGTCACGGAATTTGTTGATATATTTGGAGAAATATTTCGTTATGTGAACAATGAACCGTCGAAAACATATAATATCGTATCTCCTGATTATGATACCAGTAAACTGACTGTCAACGATATACAATTACCTTCATATATCGCTTATGTAATGCTGCGAGTAGAAGTCATTTTCAGTGATCCAACATCTTGTAGTAACTCTTTGAATTTTATGAAAGGATTCACGTTAGATATGGAAAATATCCAACCTTCCGAATCAAACATTATTCCATATGATGGAAATGTCCGTAGTTCCGATATCGACATCGTGGAATACTATACAGCCTATTGTAATTATATAGTACAACACGGAACTTATTTACCGTATTTCCAGAATAATTTAAATGAGATCGGGATACGAGTTGGGAAGTATATTAACATATTTCCCAATAAATTGCATACCCTGTACGAATCTCTAAAATGATTTAAAGATAGGCCATTTCTTTAAATGGATAAAGAGATTCGTACAGGCTTTGATAAATTGAAAACATCAGCTCTTGATACACAAGAGCGACTCATACAGACCGTAAATAATCCACTTATCCTATCCAAGTATAGTGATTATTGGAATTCGACACAATATACATTTAATACGGTCCCGCGTTTTTCAAAAGCACTCGTAGCATGGCAGTATCTATTCACAAATAAACCCAGAGTTGCTACATATTTTTCCTGTGTGGTTGATGAACTTTTCCAAAGCCTTACTTCTACTTTGAACTATACGATGGATGTAACTCAGATTCCGACATTTCAGGATGGTGAAGGATTCTGGTCACTGACAGCATACAATCTACCAAACGGAGATATTACGACCACTCAAAATTTCACAGTAGGTCAAGGTGTCACACATCCTGTAATGATATATATGTCCAACACTTTACCTGACAATCTCCCTGTGAATACATTATTTCTACAACTTGCTGAGGATGTTAATTTTCAGCTCGTATTTAGGATATATAACCCTTCTACAAATTTACTCATTCCGAGTCAATCTCCTTACTTTCCACAAGCCGTTGTCGTCGCGTCTCAACCTATCTAACCAACAAAATAGTCTTCTAATACCTTGAAAATATTTAGATACTCATTTAAAGAAATGATGATAAAGAATGATTTAAAGAATTATGACATGCTTTAAAACGGTTACAAGCCCCCTGCATGTTATGTTATGAGTCGATAATATATATAAAAAAGGAAATCATGACATGAAATTATGAAAGTACTTTATAGAATTAGCGATAGTCGAAACGTCAAACTTAAAGATAGGCCATTTCTTTAAATGGATAAAGAGATTCGTACAGGCTTTGGTGATTTGATTCATAAAAGGAATAGGAAATTGGTGTCTTGTATTCCGGGAGTGTCGACACACGGTGAAACAAACTGGTTATCACCATTTGTCGACTGGAAATTTGAATTTAAAAAATCATTATCACCGTTATAACTCCAAACAGTCTTTCACAGTCTATACGAATTTTTGAAGATAGATTATGATTTTTGTTTTCAATTCAATTGGATTTTTGAATATATTCCATAAACAAACTCGTACACGTTTTTATATAAAAATTGATGAATTTATCGTATTTTAAATTAAGTTTCAAAATGACATGATAATAAAACCACCATCGATTCCTAATGAAAACGTTTTTTTTCATTACCGACAGATGGATCGACTCCCTATTGATATTCAGCGCATCATCAATGAGATGGCGTCTGGTATCTATCTGCGTCATATGAGGACCAATGTCCTTCCCAAGATGGATCCATTCGGTCTGCATCGTTTCTATCTGGATCGCAATTTCACAATCAGGAACTTTCCAGAGACGCAGTGGCACAAGACACAGGGATGCATAATCAAAAAAATAGACGATGATCATGTGAAATATTGTTGGCATCGATTAATTTTATTTATGTCACAATCTGCACATTTTTGTTCATAGAAACATTGACCTTCAGGTCGTAATTTTATTCTTTCATCCGCACTCTCATTACACCAACAGATGAGATTTTTATCAAAAGATCGGGACAGTCCTTTTAATGCTCCAGCCAGAGTTATGTTTGTTCCACCGTACCCTTCCACGATGCTGTAATATCCTCGATTTGTTTTCATTTTGTATAATAACGACTATATTTTTTTTTTTATTTCACGATTGATTCATTCTTCTTCACAACAAAAATCTTACTGAACAGAACAGAATACGATTTTATCTATAAAATAAACTATAGAAATGAATGGACTTGAAGAAGAATTTCTGTGAAGTACTTTGAGCAAAAATTTGAACGAGTTACGACTACGTTAGAAATTATTTACCGATATATAAGTTTGTGTAAACACTGATATTAAAAATGTCAAAGTGATGTTAGTACGACCTATTGAAAAGATCTAAGAACAAAAATCATGTATGAAAATGATGAGAGTCCTATATAGGATAAGCGATGGTGGAAACGTGAAACTCAAACCCGATTATGTGCACGATAAGAAACGGATGTTTCTGCATTTCTTAGCTATCTTTGAACATAAAGACATATATGTATTTGCGGATAACGTGAAAGATGAGACATTCGATTTCATCTCGAATCATTTTCATGATTCTTCAAAACTATTTCGAATCAATTTAGGGAATGCAAGTTCGTTCTTGTACACGGTTGATTTCGCCATTCAGCATTTTCATGAGAATGAAAAAGTTTATTTCGCGGAAGATGATTATATTTATACAAAAAGAGCTCCAGAGATTATCGAAGAAGGATTACAGATCGCTGATTTTTCTTCCGGGTATGACCATCCGGATAAATATATGAATCATTATGAGGGTGGTAATCCATATATTGAGAATGGTGGTGAAATAACGAGAGTCCTGATTACCCAGAACAGTCATTGGAAATTCACGAATAGTTGTTGTATGACCTTTGCGACAACGGTCAATATCCTAAAACAAGACTACGATGTATTTAAATTTTTTGGTGTGAATGATTTCGAATTATTCTGTGATTTGATTCATAAAAGGAATAGGAAATTGGTGTCTTGTATTCCGGGAGTGTCGACACACGGTGAAACAAACTGGTTATCACCATTTGTCGACTGGAAATTTGAATTTCAAAATTCATTATCACCGTAACTCCAAACAGTCTGTCAGTTTTATTAAAAGTGACTTAAAGAGATGATTATTTTTTTTTTTTCAAATTAGAGCAGTAATAAGCATGAAATCGTACAGCTGTTGGATATTTTTTGAATCTACTCGTACAGTTTTCACACAGCCTGTACGAAAGCCATTTAAACAAATGGCTTATCTTTAAGTCATTTTAGAGATTCGTGGAAAATACGATAAATTTATATAAAAAATGATAAATTTATCGTATTTTACTGTAGTCATGTAAACAAACAGCTTATCTATCTTTAAGACATTTTAGAGATTCGTACAGGGTATGAAAACCACCATCGATTGATTCCTAATGAAAATCGGTTTCTTTTCTTTTCATTATGACAGATGGATCGACTTCCTATTGAGATTCAGCGCATCATCAATGAGATGGCGTCTGGTATCTATCTGCGTCATATGAGGACCAATGTCCTTCCCAAGATGGATCCATTGGGTCTGCATCGTTTCTATCTGGATCGCAATTTCACAATCAGGAACTTTCCAGAGGAGCAGTGGCACAAGACACCACCCTATTATGATCGAAATAAGGGATGCATAATGAGAAATTAATTTGATGATGATCACGTGAAATCTTGTTTGCATTGATTGATTTTATTCATGTCGCAATCTGCACATTTTTGTTCATAAAAACATTGACCATCAGGTCGTAATTTTATCTTTTCATCCGCACTCTCATTACACCAACAGATGAGATTTTTATCAAAAGACCGGGACAATCCTTTTAATGCTCCAGCGAGGGTGATGCTTGTTCCACCATATCCCTCCACGATGTTGTAATATCCTCCAAAGCCTGTACGAATCTCTAAAATGATTTAAAGAAATGGCCTATCTTTAAGTAATATTAGAGAGATTCGTACAGGGTATGATATCCTCGATTTGTTTTCATTTTGTCTTTTTTAATACAAGTATTTTTTTTTTTCATTTCACGATCCTTCTCCATAGTTTACCACAGTCTGTACGAATATGTATGAGAGGATTTACGGAAAAATAGGCTATTTGTTGAAATGATTAAAGATGTTGGGTATGATATATATATGAAGTGGTTGTAACACCTTTACAGTTTTTTTTACAAAAATGACTTAAAGAAATAACATTTCTTTAAATACTTTTAGAACATTGTGATGAAGACGCTCGATGCAAACACGTGGCGCATCATTGTCTGGCGGTGGTTGCTCAATTACCTGAGCTCATTCGTATTCTGCACGGATCGGCAGCGAGTCGGACCCACCACAATCCTTCAAAGACATCGAGATCAGGCTTGTAACCGCTTTAAAGTGTTGGACAAAAGTATTTAAAAATATGATATCTCTTTAAGCCAATTACTAAAAAGCTTTAAAGCGGTTACAACCGTGATAGAAGAAGCATTAAAGCGGTGACAATTCTGGTTGTGATATGATTATGATGGTAACAGATTCCGGTGTTTCAGTTCATTATATAGAAAATGGGGGATATCATTGGGTTTCACACGGTACGGTACTGTAATCAGATGGATCCCGTGCTGCTGACACAGTGTCTGTTTCATATGATCACGGTATTGCTGATTCTGGAATTTATCACGGGATTGTTGATGCATGAATTCGTTGTATTTATAATGTTGTGCGCCGTTGTATTCTACACCGATACGTAGTTCCTGATTGTACAGATCGATCTCCATTGCGTGTCCTGTAATGGGATTTGTGAGGAAGGATGGTCGCGTTGTATCGAATGGTTTTTTATAAAGAAACTCCATAAATTCTTTACACGCCTGTTCGCCTTTACTCCGTTTGGATTCCATGATAATTGGCGGTGTTGATGGCGTCGGACTCATTGTTGGTACCGATGGTGTTGGTCGCACGACAAAATGGTGAAAGACATCATTCAAAGAATGGAGATCGGAGGAGCCGGTCGCGAAGTTGCGGTTCCAAATGAGATAGATGATGATAAAAAAGGCGGTTCCAACGATAAAGATGATGGAATAACCGTGTTGATTCCAGAATTTGTGGAGTTCAATGAACATTTTACACGTAAACAACATTATTATATTTTACAACAGTAGTAGTAACATGGGATTGTTTGATAAATGGATAGAGCAATGTCCGATTTCGCCTTTGAAGGAATACCGACAATGGAGGGATCAATTCTCATTTGAAGATTTCCAGAAGATACTGAATGATGAAGATCATGTGTTGACACCTTTTCAGATCGTCATGTCATGGGGATTCTCGGTACCATCTGAAGAACTGTATTCATTGTTGAAAGAGATGTTGTTAGATGGTGGTAATCCGGATATGTGGAATGCGGATGGCATGAACACGATCCATTACATCATCTTTTGTATCTTTTTTACACCACATACCGTGTTTTATATTGAAATGTTCATTCTAATCCTGATGCGATATCCAATAGATGTCAATCGAGTGTGTTTTTTGGGAGACCTTGAATTAGCTCCCATCGATCTTTTCACCTATTTACAAAATAAGATATTTCTGAAACAACGTACGATTTTACATCATTACCTGAACATCGATCATTTCCACACGATGGAACCACTTGTGTTCAGACAATGTATCATCGTACTCCATTGTTTTGGTGGTTGTTCATGGGTCTATAAAACACGATTAATAACGAACGTACACAGAATGCAATGGCGGGATATTGAAAGATACATGGAATACCCACTAATAAGAGAATATGCAAATTACATGTACAAATTTCCCTCAGAAGATATTGTATCGACAATCCAACTGATATTCACAATCGAGGATCATTTTCCCGATTTTGATTGGAAGGAAATTATACGAGAGATCCTACATATGACAACAAGTACTACTGACGACCATTTTTTCAGTGCAGACATGACTGAACGCACTCAATTCTCTAAATACACGGATATTCAATCAATTGACGGATTGAGTTTTTTAGTATCGGAATTATATTATATCATTCAACGACGTCAGAATCCTTATTCACGGAAGGAGATCACAAGAGATGTTCTATCGAAACTATGGGATGATGCATTTGATAACTACCCGTTCCATTTTTTCAAATCACGAGAATGGTCAGAAGTCTTTCCACCATCATCCAAATATCTTTTCCCAAGGACAACCGAATTAACGAGATGGAATGTACATCTGAATGAACAGAGATTATCGTACATCCAGGCCAAAGTAGAGTACATCCATCCTTATAATCATTTCCACGCGATTCCGCATATGGAACCATGGGAAATCGATTGGTTTACACATGTTTGTAGTACTCAGTACAAACTCGATTTATTCTGTAATATATCTGCAAAAAAGGTCATGGATGTATTGTGGTCGTATGTCCGTCTAGATAAAATGTACATGCACATACTGTATCATGCATTAGAAAATAGTTGGAAAACCATATCCATGTATCGACAGATTTTACAAAAACCGGTTGTGAATCCGTTGATAGATATGGAATACATCCGCAATCGTCATAACTTCTGGTTACAAAAAATAAAGAAGGAGTGAGTCATGTATTTTTTTCACAAAAA
>Ga0214923_10004966_pt1 | contig 15690 bp, 15 predicted proteins | sample LL1510_MetaG_FD_177993 | JGI IMG/M metagenome (GOLD analysis project Ga0214923, IMG submission 177993) | Freshwater microbial communities from Lake Lanier, Atlanta, Georgia, United States - LL-1510 | ecosystem: Environmental > Aquatic > Freshwater > Lake | place: USA: Georgia | collected...
CTTATTTCAACAGTGCATCACGTGGCAACCAGACATACGCCTCTACTTCATCGCTCGGAATGGCACCAGGCTACAACAGCCTCACCAATCCTGCGCTGTTGCCTGCTTCAGGTAGTATTCTGTTGTCGGGCGCTTCTTTCTCGAACACCCGCCTCACAGATCCTTTCTTCATGCCGGTGAACCACCGCGGTGCCTTCGGTACCATAGATTGGTCGGCCAACTGGAGCAATTTTGATCCTCAAATGACGCGCTATGACCTAAATGCCGTAGCTGCTATTCGCCACGAGCCATCAGGCTTGAGCATGGACTCAACTGGTGTTTCATCTGGCGTAACCCAGGTGCGTACAAACTTCAACCCAGGCATGGGCAGCGACGCTAATTTTGTTCGCTATCGGATGGGTACGGGCAACTGGACCATCGAGCCCGTAACCCAGCTTCCAATGACATTGAATTTGTCGGCCGGAATGTGGGAAGTTCAGGGAGGTAGCCGCGTCATGGGTGCCATGTATTGGACGTGCAGTGGTTTCTACCGCGCAGCAGCAGTTCCAGTACAACGTTCGGTTGTATTCCGCGTGAACATGACGAACCAAACCGTAGGTGCCAATGGAATGTATGTGGCCGGTAACTTCCAGGGATGGAATGCAACAGCTTCGCCCATGGTTGCTGATGCCGTCAACCCGAACATTTATCAATACACTGCACTCATCAACGCCAATACAACGATTGAGTACAAGTTTGTGAACAGCGGGGTATGGGAGTCGGTGCCTTCAAACTGCGCTCAAAATGGCAATCGCTTCCTCACGGTTGTGAACGACACCATATTGCCTGCGTTCGTTTACGGAAGCTGCGGCCTTACCCCGCCAACGGTGAGTCGCACCGTTACCTTCGCGGTAAATATGGGCGGACAGAACATTTCGGCCAATGGTGTGCATGTGGCCGGTTCATTCCAGGGCTTCAACCCTGGTTCTACCCCAATGTTGGCCTCCACTACGAATCCCGGTGTATATACCTACACAACGCAGATTCCAGACGGTGTAACCATTGAGTATAAGTACATCAACGGCAATTCATTTGCCACAGCGGAGCAAGTCCCTGCGGCCTGCGGGGTAACCGACGGTTTCGGGGGTTACAATCGCTTTGCTGCGATCAACAGCGATACTACTTTGCCTGCTTACTACTTTGGAACTTGTTCGACCGTGCCTCCTGGTGCTATCAGCGGTTTGGTCACTTATGACAATACGGCTTCCACCATCATGACCAACACAACAGTTAACCTGCGCAGTGGTTCTACGGTTGTAGCCACCGTCAATACAGGCAGTACGGGCACTTATACGTTCCCAAATGTCGCGAATGGTTCGTACACGCTTTCGTTTTCAACCAACAAACCTTGGGTGGGTGTAAATGCCACAGATGCCCTGCGCGTTGCCCAATTTGCTGCCGGTCAGGTGACACTCGCAGGAATTCGTTTCACAGCGGCTGACGTAAACAATTCGAATACGGTTAACAATACAGACGCCCTTCAGATTTCTCAGCGTACTTCCCAATCGCGGTCGAGCTTCACGGCGGGTGACTGGCGCTTTGAGAATCCGACCATCACGGTAAACGATAACCAGGTAACGCAAAATATCAAGGCGCTCGCTTCGGGCGATGCCAATGGTAGCGGTAACCCAAGCCTGAGCCTTCGTGAAGAATTCTCTTCTATGGAGGAATTTGGTGTGGTGCGCACAAGCAATGGCTCGTTCAGCTTCAACCTCGTTTCGGGTGTTGAGTCCCGCCTCGGCGCTGCTACGATTGTGGTTCGTCTCCCAGAGGGTGTATCGGTTCGCAACGTGACCAGCCTCGTGGCTGACGATGCGGTTCAGTTTTCCCAGCAGGGCAACGACCTCTACATGAGCTGGTTTACACTGGCCAATTGCACGGTAGCTCCTGGCACACCATTATTCCGCGTTGACGCCCAGGGTGAGGTTGAGGGTGTATTGATGGTGGGTAGCCAAACAGAACTTGCCAACGACTGGGCTGAGCCTCTTGCTCAGCATGGCCTGCGTGCTCCCCGTTTCGTTAAGTCAAACTTCGATGGTGTCTCGGTCTATCCGAATCCTACACGCGATCGCGCTGTCATAACCTCTGAATCGAACATCAATCTTGTTGAGGTATTAGATGTTACAGGTCGTGTTCTGCACACTTCTTCAGCCTCTTCGATGAGTGTGTCGATCGATATGAATGCATTCCCTGCTGGTCAGTATTTGGTTCGTGTATCTACTGATGCTGGTATTCAGACGGAGCGCATCGTACGTTATTAATTGGTTTTTCATGATTGAAAAACGCCTCCATTTGGGGGCGTTTTTTTTCTTTACTTTTATTTTTAGGGAAAGACTTAACAAAGCTATAAATTTGAATCTCTAATTTTAAATCATGTTTTTATTCCAAAATATGTACTTTCCTATATTATTAATCGGACTATTGTCTTGTCAATCAGCCACTCCGGGGAAGTCCAGTGAATCCCCAGTTGACCCATCACCGATACAATCTGAGGTTGCAGCTCCGGCCAAGAAATCGGTCGAGCAAGGCTGGTTGCCCGAAGAGTATTGGGATGAGGCCACCCGAAATACCATCAAGAAGCAAATCATGCCGTACCTACATCGGCTGGCACCCGGTGCAACCCACGACAATAAATTTGACGAAGTATATGCTGGGTTCTACCAATCAGCAGGTGAAACATATCGCTGGCGCTATATCAAGCCAGATGAAAGGGGGGGGTGGTATTGGATGATTGACCGACCCGCAGCGAGTTTTGACCAAAGCCGTACGGCTATCGCAGGTCATTTGAAGTTTCGGGAAAAGGATTTTTTCATAGAAGACTATGATGAGGCCTTTTGGATGTTTAAGATGCCCGAGGATGAACTCCAGGTGAAGTCATTATACTTGTTTAATTTGTATACGCGTGGCGAGGCCTTGGAGCCATTTTACCGCATGAATCGGGGGACTGATTACATTGAGTTTCCGGATAATCAGGTGTATTACAACAAAAAAGCCCGCAAATGGGAGCCCATAGTCCATTGAAGACTCTTTTGTTGGTGTTTTTTAATCAACCTTGCCGTGTTTTTGGTGGTAGCGCCACCAACGGTCGGGCATTTCACCGCGGGATGCAGTCTTGTAGTCGGCATACGAACACGGGATAAGCATACCCCTTTCTTTATTGCTTCCAGGTTGCGCGGGAGAGGCAATTTCCATCCACCATCGGCCCGTTTTACGGCTTTTATAGAATACAATGGTGTGATTACCCGAATCAAGGGTGGTGACATACCGGATGTGGTGCATTTGATTTTTGCGGGGCACATCGAATGACCGGTGGGCATGACCCTCCAAAAAATACCAAATGGCCTGAGCCAGGGTTTCGGCTCCTAGCAGCTGTTTGTCGCGTGCGGGGTCGTAGCTGTAAAACCCGATCGATTTAAGTTTCTCATTCAGTCCGGCGTATCGGGTAAGTTGGCATAGTTCATGGCTGAACAGGCCACTTGGGGTGGAGTCTGGTTGTCCAGGCATATCGCTTAAACGCAAGCAAGATGCATCCACATACATTAAATCCGCGATCCTTATGGCCGGTTCTGCTTCTTCAGGTGCAGCACGCAAATCGCCCAGCCGCATCGCATCAAAAAGCAAACGCCCGATCATGAGCACTTCATCTGGGTTATTCAGATAGGTTTGGTAGCCCAAATTGGTGTAATTGAACAGATGCGACGGTTTATGGGTGACAATGCGCATCAGGACATCCCGAGGATCAAGGGTGTAATCTTCGTCGGGTGGGGCTTCGCCCAAATGAAATCGCGCATCGATGCCGAGCAGTTCAATCGGATGAATGTTCTTTTCGAAGGCGCGGTACTGACCAAAAAGGAGGTCGCGGCTTCCACCCAAGACAACTGGGGTGATGCTCATCGATTGCAGCTCCTGGCATACATCAGCCAAGGCAGCATAAGTATCTTCTGGTGTGTTACCAGGAAAAAGATTGCCCAGGTCCACCGCTTGAAGGTCGCCCGAAGTGCGAAAGAGCCGGTACAGACACCTTCTGAGGGCATCTGGGGCCGAGTGTATTCCGGTTTGTGGAAAGTGAGGGCTATCAGGAACCCCAAGAATCGCTAAGGTCTTGCCTTCTAAGACTGGGAAATCGGTTCGGTGAATGTCGAGTACCGAAGCCAGGTAGTTCGAGTGGGGTGCAAAATACTTGTCATCCAACCAGGCGACATCGACTGGAGAGAAGTAGGAATTAAAATCGAAAGACATGCCGTACCGGCGTTCTTTTTATCGTCGGGTGAGACTTAGGTTGAGGTTCACTGGCACGCTTTGACCCTGCAAAGAATAATTGGCGGTGGTGGTAACCTGTTGGAAATTCTCCTCGTTTTTCACCACGTTAAATGTCAGTGTACCCGCAGAATCTGTGAGGGTGATTTGGTTGGTGGTGTTGGTAAACGTGCCTGTTCCAAAGAATTTTACCGAGTCGACTGGAACGCCGGGTATGGATAAATTAGGCAAAAAACGAATATCATAAACTGCCGTTCGGGCTGGGGTATTGAAGGAAATGGTTCCAGCGTTGTTGGCCGTTCCATTTACAGGAATCGTGCCGATAATAGGCACCGTTACGTTCGCAGAATAAGTGAGTGTGCTCACTGTCCAATTGCCATTGAGTCGATCAGCATAGATTTCTTCAGGTGTCTTTTCAGGGTCTTTTTTGCAGGCAACGAAGCCCAGCAGCAACAGTAGGGCGAGGAGACGGGTGGTTTTCATACAGTTTTGTTTAGAGAATTATGTTATTGGTTTTGGGTGTATATCATACTTTATAAATGGCTTTTGTTCGACAGACATTAAAGTAGAAATCACAAGGCTAAAGTAAAGAAGAAATATGATGAAACCACCAAAAAAATGTGGGGGTTTATCAGGTGCTTTATATAACCTGCAAGATCTGGTGTGCCAGTTCGGCGGGCGAACTGGTGGCCTCTATGCGGATGTGGGCTTTAGCATAAATGGGTCGCCGTTCATCATATAGACTTTGTATTCGATTGAGGGCCTCTTGGGACGTGGGAGCAGCTGCATTTGGGGAGGAGAGTAACGGACGAACACCAGGGCTTTGGGCCAATCGACTTGCAATTTCGTCGGGGGCCACATCGAGCCAAACCACCACCGTAACCTTCAACAACAGATTCATTTGGTTGTGCCAGATGGGAGTCCCGCCGCCGGTGGCCAATACAAAAGAGCCTTGTTGCTTCAAGAGATGTTGAAGGGCTTCCCGTTCACGCATTCTAAATCGGGCTTCTCCCCATGCATGAAATTGTTCGGAAATAGATAGCGACCAACGCTGAATCAACCATGCGTCAAGATCGAGGAATGTCCACCCGGTTAAGCAGGCAAGGTCACGTCCAACCGTGCTCTTACCCGATCCGGGCATGCCCACCAATGCGATTTTGTGATGGTTCATGTGCTGGGGGTCCTTAATTGACGAGTTGCGCCGCACCTTACTTGAAGTTCCATGAGGTCGAATATTCCAATAGTAAGTTGACCCGCTGAACAATTGACCAAATCAAAATGCACTGAAAATCGTTCCATTTCATTCGTAAACAATCCACCGTGTCGACCATCAACCAGACTTAGTGTAAACGGATCCGTGGATCAAGCCATGCATGTATGAGGTCTACCAGAATATTAATCAATACGAAAAAGAAAGCAACCAGCAGGACACACCCCATAACAACAGGCATGTCAAAATTCATCAGGGCATCAACGGTTACCTTCCCCAGTCCATGCCAGCCAAATACGTATTCCACAAACACCGAACCCGCGAGTAGGGAGGCCAGCCAGCCCGAAATAGCGGTGACCACTGGGGGCATTGCATTGGGTAAAACATGACGTAGGTAGACCTCGCTTTCGCGAAGGCCTTTGGCACGTGCGGTACGGATGAAGTCGCGTTCCAGAATATCGAGCACAGCGCTGCGGGTGAGTTGCACTATAATGGCGAGGGGTCTGATGCCTAAAGTTATGGCGGGTAAGATGAGATGGGCGGGTGCCGGACGTGGGCCGTCGAAGGGATCGGTCAGCAACCAGCTGCCCGTCATGGGCAGTCCAGTCCAACTTCGCCAAAGGTGACCAAACAAAAACGAAATGAGTATGGCCGCGAAAAAAGAAGGAACAGAAATTCCAAGCACCGAAACCGTTTGAATGCCTTGATCGATGGATGTGCCAACAAATTTGGCTGCCAGGCAGCCCAGGAGTACCCCAAGCAATCCAGCCATCAGCATGGCGCTCAACGACAACAAGAGGGTGCCAGGCAGCGCCGAAGACAGCACTTCCGTAACGGGCTGACGCGTTTGGTATGACCTCCTGAGGTTGGGATATTTGAGCAATAGGGTGTTGTTTTGGGACCTAATTAGTATTAATCCGTCATGTTCCAGGGCATAAGCCTGGCCCACCTTAGGTGGGTGGATGGAGATGGGAGATAAGTCGTTCATGTAGCGCAGATACCGTTGCCAGGGGGGCAAATCGAGACCCAACTCGCGACGAACCGACTGGAGGGATGCCAAATCGGATCGTTGTCCGAGGGTCATTTGTGCGCCATCTCCAGGAAGCACCTGAAACAGATAAAATACCAAGCTAACAACCCCCAGTAACACGGCCAGGCCGTTGAAGAGACGACTCAGGATAAAGCGTGCCATTTTATTTCAGGAATGAATCCAGGTAATTAAATAAAAATAAATGTTATAATACTTAGATATTAAAGCAAGCCGAATCAATGGCTCGGATCTGATGCTTGAAGGAAGTTGGGATCCGGCAATGATGTAGCCGGCCATTTGTTTGCAACAACTCCATTTTTCAAGTACATGAGTCCCGGATTCGAACGAAGCATGGTTTTGAGTGTGGTGCCATCGGTGATAAACAAAGGCCATCCCGCGCCGTGTTTGGTTTCGAATGATTGAATTTCCTCTGGGGTAGAAGCAGTGAGAACGGCAAACCGGATGCCAAGAGCGTCGGCGGTCGACCGCAACACGCGTAATTGTTGCCATGCATCGGCCGGGCCATCAGCCAAAACACGGGCTGTAACGAGCAGGCAGCGGTCGGCGAGAATAAAGTCTTCCGTATAATCTTCACCGTCGGTATTGGAAATGCTGAAGTCGTGCACCGGTGGTTGATAGCCTTTGCTCACCAATACCGATTTACGGTCAACAAACACAGCACCCTGTATGTCCCAAGGTGCCTGTTCGGTGGTGAATTCTTTCACCGCTCCATTCACATTATAGTACCAGGTGTCGCGGTACACATCCTGAGGGGCTCCATCGGGCACCTTCATGCCCTCTGGGATGCTCTTGCCGACGGCATACGGCAGAAAATCGAACAGGGGTAAGTTTTGATAGGTGTACACCCCTACGCCCAAACTCAACAGGCTGAATACAGCAAAAATGGGGGTAATCAACTTACCTGGCCCCAGGGGCAGCAGATTCTGTTGACGCCAAAACAACCACCCGATGAGCACGAGCAAAACCACATCTTTCGAGAAGGATTGCCAAGGGGTGAGTTTGAGGAAATCGCCAAAACACCCACAATCCGTAACCTTATTAAACCAAGCCGAGTAAAAAGTCAGGAAGGTGAAGAACACCATCATGAGCAGTAATGACCAAAGGGTGAAACGCTTTTGCCAGCCCAACAAAAGGGCGATGCCTATGGCCATTTCAGCCACACAGATGCAGATGGCCAAGCCAGTAGCGATCGGATTTAAGAAATCGATTCCGAATACACCGAAGTATTCTTCAAGTTTATAGCCAAATCCCTTGGGGTCATTGACCTTGATAAACCCGGAAAACATGAACAAACAGGAGGTGAGTACCCGAAACACATGGGTTTTGAGGATGATAACCGATTCAATGAATGAGTTCATACAGCTTTCTTGAGGTTGATGGTTTGTCAGTAGGGTTCACACACCCATTTGGATGCATGCAAAAACGGAATAGTTGATGATGTCTCGGTAGCCTGATCCCACCCCTTCCGAGATGGTAGTTTGGCCGCCGTTGTCTTCAATTTGTTTGATGCGCAACAGCTTCATCAGGATTAAATCCGTAAAGGACGTTTCGCGCATGCTGCGCCAAGCCTCTCCGTAGTCGTGGTTTTTATCCGACAGCAGTTTTCTGTTGCTCGAAATATGATGGTCGTAGGCCTTTAATAGTTCAGATAAAGGCGTTTGGGCAGAGAAAAAATGATTGCCCTCCATCAAATTGGTGGGTGTCGATGCTAAATCACCGTTGGGCTCCCGGTCAAGTTGAATGAGGGCCATCAAACAATAATTGATGATGCCGAGGTATTCTTCGGCGATACCATCACTCACTTTTTGGGTCTTTTTTTCCTGAATGCTGCGGATTCGGGCTGCTTTAATGAAAATCTGATCGGTGAGGGACGGGGTCCGAAGTATGCGCCATGAAAGACCATAGTCGCGGTTTTTCGCCTCAAAAAGTGAGCGGCATTGTGCCATTATTGCATCAAAAGCAGGCAAAGTGTCTGTCACGGGTCAATAATTACGTATTTTGCTCTATTTTGTTGTACACCCATAGGAATGTCCAAAAATACGTTATTCCCCATCAAATCAAGTCTTAGGTTTCAGGGCAAACTGCTGTTTGTAGATCGTCCGTTGGTGATGGGCATACTCAATGTAACCCCAGATTCCTTTTATGCCGGTAGTCGGGTGGGATTTTCTGCGCGAGGTGTAGGGCATGCCCCGTCTAAGGATGTGGTTGAACAGGCAAGGCAGATGGTGGCTGAAGGCGCCGATATACTCGATATAGGAGGATGCAGTACGCGCCCCGGAGCACCCGCTGTTTCCGAGCGAGAAGAATTGGAACGGGTCATACCCGCCATACGTTTAGTAAAGCGAGCGTTCCCAGAGCAATTGATTTCTGTTGATACCTGGCGCGCTTCGGTGGCCGAACAAGCCATGAGTGTAGGGGCTGACCTCATCAATGATGTTTCAGGGGGGCGACTCGACCCACATCTTTTCGAAACAGTTGTTCGGCTGAAGGTGCCCTACATACTCATGCACAGCCGAGGTACCCCCGAAAATATGGCTTCAATGGCACAATATGGCGATGTGTTGGCCGAGGTGGTGCTTGAATTGTCAGACCGGGCCCAAATTTTGCTCGACGCGGGGTGTTCAGATCTCATCATAGACCCCGGTTTCGGCTTTGCCAAAACACCTGAGCAGGGATTTCAGCTGTTGAATCAGCTCGATACACTGGTGAATATGGGATTTCCAGTGCTTGTGGGGGTATCCCGCAAGTCGATGATCACCCGAACTTTATCGGTAGGGGTCGAATCCCACAACGCCCTTTGGGGCACATTGGTACTGAATACCCTTGCTTTGGAACGTGGTGCCCGCATTTTGAGGGTACATGACGTGGCTCCTGCCGTTCAGGCTGTGCGCTTGTGGCAAAAAGTGCATGACCCTGAATTAAATACAGCTTCTGTACGTTCTTCCTTATCAAAACAAAACACATTATGAAAGAACTGATCGAAGCCATGGGCTACCCTGTGCCATGGCTGTTTGGGCTCGATATACTGCTCGTCATGCTGTTTTTGTACCTCGTATTCGTGTTGGTCAGAGGAAGCCTTGCCCCCGCAATCCTACTGGGATTGGGCATATTATACATGGTGTATCTATTGGTGAATTGGGCGGGACTGGTACTGCTCAGTACCATCCTTGGTCAGTTTCTGGGAATGGGCGTGGTGTTGCTGATCGTTTTGTTTCAACCCGAAATCAGGCAGTTTTTGTTGCAACTGGGAGGCAATACAGGGGTAGGTCCACAAAAATGGTTTCGCAAACTGATGAGGGGCAGCGACCAACGCGCCGATGAGGATTATGTAACGACTGAATTATTGCCCCTTCTTCGGGACGCGATGAATCTGAAATTGGGCTTATTGATAGTGGTAAGTAGAGAAGAACTGCAGCCACCTGTGATGTCGCGTGGAACCTCCATCGATGCACGGGTCGGACGGGCATTGCTACTTTCGGTATTCCACCGCGAATCGCCCATTCATGACGGTGCCGCTTGGATCATGGATGGACGGGTTCAATCGGTGGCGTGCGTACTCCCAGTTTCGGAGAGCCCGGAATTGCGGAGTGGTCTCGGACTACGGCATCGGGCTGCCTTAGGGGTATCTGAACTGGCCGACGTCATGGCCTTGGTGGTTTCTGAAGAGGAAGGATCCCTCTCCGTGGCGCGTGAGGGCAAATTAAGAGAGGGCTTATCGCCTGAACAGGTGGCGCTGGAGTTGGCAGCCTATCTTAGGGTAGAGTGAAAAAAATCAGTGAATTCAACATGCAACAAACGACCATCCATCATGACAGTTGGCGCGCTCATCGGATGCTCCGTTTGACATTGTTCCTGTTTTTATTTTTGGTGTGCACACCTGCCATAGGACAATACAAGGTCGGTGATCGCGCCCGGGATTTTCGGTTGCGGAATATGGGTGCGGGACGAACATTCGTGTCCCTCAATACCGATCGAACGGCAGCTGGCTATGTTCTGGTGTTTAGTGGACTGCATTGCCCATGGTCGAAGGCTTATATAGAACGACTCATTCGAATCGATCGACGGTACCGCCCATTGGGTTACCCAGTACTGATGATTAACCCCAACGACCCCAATCAAGTCAAGGCAGATTCCCCCGACGACATGCAGCGTGCGGCCCGTGAACAATCATTCCCCTTCCCCTATTTGTTCGACGAGCTGCAGGTTGTAGCGCGCGACTATGGTGCTGTGCGTACGCCACACGTTTTTATCCTGTGTAAGGAAAAGGAGGGCTGGATGGTTCGCTATTCGGGGGCCATCGACGACAATACAGAATTCCCGGAGCAGGTGACCGTACATTTTGTAGAGGATGCCCTGGAATCCCTTTTGAGGGGTAGTTTTGTGCGGCAGGAAACAACCCCCCCAGTGGGTTGTCCTATTGCATGGAAAAAAAGATAATGATGGAGAATAATCTGGGTGTTGATCTGCACTTTCGGACCTTCGGGAGCGGTCCTCCGCTCATGATCCTACATGGGTTGTTTGGCTCGGGCGACAATTGGTTGACCCTCGCCCGGAAATGGTCGACCGACCATACTATTTACCTTCCCGATCTCAGAAACCACGGTCGATCCGAATGGACCAGCAACCATAATTATCATTCAATGGCTGAAGATGTATTGAGGCTGATGGACCAATGTGGGTTGTCGACCGCCAACATACTGGGCCATTCAATGGGTGGCAAGGTGTCCATGACGCTGGCGTTGCATTTCCCTGATCGCGTATCTACCCTCACGGTGGTCGACATTGCCCCAAGGATCTATCTACTCAATGAACACCAACACCTACTTTCAACCCTCGCTGCCGTCGATTTATTGTCCTTTGATAACCGTACCCAATTGGACGACTACCTCGCTCCCAAAATCCCCCAATCAGATACCCGTCAGTTCATCCTCAAAAACATATACCGATCAGATGAAGGTGTATTTACCTGGCGCATGAACGTTCAAGGGCTGCTGGCAAACCTCAATTCGGTAGGCGATGATTCCTCCTTTGTGGGGTGTGGCCCCGTGTCAATACCTGCTTTGTTTATAGCCGGAGGTGCATCAGCCTACATCCGTGCTCCAGATGAGGCGGGCATTCGGAAGCTGTTCCCGCTCGCACAATTGGTACGAATTCCGGGCGCCGGGCATTGGGTGCACAGCGACGCTCCTGATGCACTCAGCGACCATGTATGCGCATTTTTGAACAGAAATAAAAACAAGATTGAACAACAATTTTTTTGAAATGCGGGATAAAAAGCAAAAGCTGCCGCTGATGCGGTTGGAGCGTCTTGAGATCACCGACATGGCCGATGAGGGCCGGGCTTTAGGCCGGGCCGGCGATAAGGTTTGCTTTGTGGAGGGGGCAGTGCCTGGCGATGTGGTGGATGTGGAAGTGTACCGCAACAAGCATCGGTATATGTATGCACGGGTGGTGCATATTCATGCGGCATCCGCATCCCGAACAACTCCCAAATGTACTCACTTTGGCTTATGTGGCGGTTGCAAATGGCAGCACCTCGATTATCAGGCTCAACTGTTTTGGAAGGGAAAGCAGGTCCATGATGCTTTGGTTCGGTTGGGAAAAGTGGAAGTCGCGGAGGTTCAGCATGCTTTGCCAGCTCCCGAGCCCTATGCTTACAGAAATAAGCTGGAATTTACAGCGACGGGTCAACGTTGGCTCACTGTGGAGGAGATGAGCAAACAAGGCACGGATGTAGAGGAGGTATTTGAAGGGGTGGATGCGGTGACTGATGCGGTGACTGATGCGGTGACTGATGCGGTGACTGATGTTGCGACCAAGGGGGAGGCCCCTACAACTAATTCTGGTGAAAAGTATCGACAGGCAGGATTGGGTTTTCATCTTCCTGGGCGCTTCGATAAGGTGATGCATGTGCAGGAATGTCATTTAATGGACCATAAGGCCAACGACCTACGGAATTTCATTCATCAATATGCCGAGGAGCATGGGTGGACACGCTACAATCAGCGCAGCCATGAGGGCTTTCTGCGTACTATAACCCTTCGTAACAGCAGTCTTGGCCAATGGATGGTATTGGTGATGGTGTCCGACGACAAGCATGAGGCCATTGCAGGATTAATGTCGGCGCTGGCCAACAGTTTCCCTTGGATCAGCAGCCTTCAGTATGTGGTCAACCCTAAGAAAAATGACACCCTTCAGGGCTTACACCCCCAGGTTTGGGCAGGACCGGCCTACATCGAAGAGCGTTTGGGTGACCTCAAATTCCACATTTCACCAGAGTCGTTTTTTCAAACCAACAGCCGTCAGGCACAGCGGCTCTATGATTTGGTGGCGGAATGGGCGGCCCCCACCCCAACAGATGGAGTCTATGATCTGTACAGCGGAACGGGGACCATCGGGTTGTTTATGGCCAGAAAGGCGGCTTGGGTGGTGGGGTTAGAATACACCGAAGCAGCGGTTGAAGATGCCCGTAGGAATGCGGCGCGCAACGGTATTCACAACGCTCAATTCGTGGCTGGTGATCTCAAGAATTTATTAACGGAGGACTTTATTGGCCAATTCGGACGACCTTCAGTGCTCATTACCGACCCGCCACGATCGGGGATGCATCCTGACGTGGTGGCTATGCTTTGTCGCATGCGCGTGCCACGCCTGGTCTATGTGAGTTGTAACCCCGCCACTCAAGCCCGCGACTTAGACCTGATGCGCGACACCTATCGCGTTGAGCGCCATCAACCGGTTGATATGTTTCCCCAAACGCATCATGTGGAAAATGTGGTGCTGTTGACTTCCCATGAGCATTAAGTTTGTGATGGGATGTAATATGGAATGTGATGGGATGTAAATTGGAATGTGATGAGAGTTGGAAGTGGATTAGAGGTAAAGTTGTTCGATAATGTTATTATAATATATGTCAGTAGAACACCAATGGTTGGAATTTCTAGAATCGGATTTGCGTTATTATGCCGACTATCTCAGGGGGTTGTCGCGTGAGTTGCTCGATACAGGCATGAGTAAGTACCCCGTGTTTGTGGCCTATCAAGAGTCCATGCCTACCCTTTTGGGACGACCTATTCTCATACACCAGCACATCGATACGCATTGGAGTGTAAACTTGACAGTAATGGAGGATTTTGTGTCGCGCGACATTGTGACCCGTGCTGCATTTCCTGAATTTCGCAAGAGTTGGAAAGACCCTGAGTTTTTTATGTGTGTTTTTGTGTATACTCCTTCAAAATGTGCTTTTTTATATATGCCCTACGATCCTCCGTCTGAAGTGGGCGATGAGGAGCCCGACTAATGGGCATATAAAATATTTATAGTCGATGAATCATGGGATGCACGCGATTCGCCCCAACGCCGAGTGGTTTTTTGCATGAGGGCAATATGGCCAACTTCATGTTGGTGAAGCATTTCGCGAAATCAGAAGGTTTACGCATTCGGTTAAGGATCGACGACCTCGACCGCAGTCGGTTCCGTGAATCTTATTTGCACGATATTTTCGATGTTTTGAATGGATTTGGGCTTGGATGGGACGAAGGGCCCCGGGATCCCGCAGACTTCCTGAGCGGTTTTAGTCAACATTCAAGATTGACAGAGTACGAGCAGTTTTTAGTGGAATTGCGCATGCGCGGACTGGTGTATGCATGCCGGTGCACAAGAAGCACCCGTGGAAATTCGGGGTCATTTTGTTCGTCAGATTGCGCGAAGCATCATTTATCACTCGATGAACCAGACAACGTTTGGCTCTGCCGTGTAGAACCTCGTTTTGAAGCCGCGATGTATGACCATTCAGGAAGCTTTCTGAAACATAGCCTGATGGAGCGAAAAATTGGGGATTTTGTAGTCCGGCGACGCCGCGAATCTGCATTAGGGCGGTGTCTGCCCTCTTATCAACTCGCATCTCTGGTTGATGATGTTTTATATGGAACAACCTTGATTGTTAGGGGGGCGGATTTATTCGACAGCAGCCTGAAACAGCTGTGGCTGGCACACTGCCTCGATCTGACTTCATTCCAATCGGTGCGGTTTGTACACCATGAACTTTTGTTGAATTCTTCACAACAAAAATTGAGTAAGTCGGCTGGAAATACCAACGGTCATGGGGGTTCGCTGTTGAATAATTGGCGGAGTCTCCAAGACTTAGAGGAAGTACTTCCCGTTCAAGAGTGGATTCGCTCTTTTTAATCCTCTTTTTTGGATTTCGGATCAAAACTCAAGCACACTGAATTGATGCAATATCGGAGGCCTGTGGGACGAGGCCCGTCGGGGAACACATGCCCGAGATGGCCGTGGCAGCGGGCGCACAATACCTCGGTACGGACCATTCCGAAACTGCGATCAGTTCGCTCGATAATCGATTCTGGGGTAATTTTCTCACTAAAACTGGGCCAGCCGCACCCAGCATCGAATTTGGTATCGGATTGAAACAAAGGGTTGCCGCACCCTACACAGTTGTATTGTCCAGCTTCCCAGTGTTGATCATATTGACCCGTAAACGGCCGCTCAGTGCCATGTTGCCGCAGCACCCAAAAGGCCTCGGGTTCCAGAATTTGCTTCCATTGTTCTTCGGTCATATACTTAGGGGCTTTTGATATTTGATGATCTATCATTTTCGGGGGTCGGGTTTGCCCACATGCCGGCTGAATAAGCGCCAAAAGCAAAAAAACCATATGACCAAATCGTGAAATTTTCTCCGATTTCTGGCCTTTGGAATATCTGCTAATAATGGGTTTCATTTTAAGTAAAAATACTTTGGAAGCAATATAAACCACAATAATAGCCGAAACACACCATTCAAGTGGCTTTATTTTGATGGAATTTTGTTCTTGTGGGGTTCTGATTCAATGTGCCTGACCTTAAGCGCGGGCCTTATCTCTATTGGCTGTTTGCTTTGTACATCCAGACTATGTATATTTACGCCCCATCCTAAATTTAAACCCTTTCTAATATTGATTATTATGAATAATATCTACAAGCGGTTAATTCTATTGTTGAGCATCTTTTTCGGGTTGACTTTTGGAACGGCTCGTGCCCAAATCTCAGTGAATTTGGGCAATGCGTCGACCTGTACGCCTGGTTCGGTGGTTACGGTTCCGATAACGGTAACCAATTTCAACAACATTGGGGCGGT
>Ga0214923_10004967_pt1 | contig 15689 bp, 12 predicted proteins | sample LL1510_MetaG_FD_177993 | JGI IMG/M metagenome (GOLD analysis project Ga0214923, IMG submission 177993) | Freshwater microbial communities from Lake Lanier, Atlanta, Georgia, United States - LL-1510 | ecosystem: Environmental > Aquatic > Freshwater > Lake | place: USA: Georgia | collected...
AACACCGGAAAACCATTAGAACCATTTACTGAATATTATAACAAAATGATGATTGTTATTACAGGTGCAGTCATATTGGTAGGTATTCAAACGGCAATTCCTTCCTTCCAAAATCGTAAAACGTTTCCTGGTTGTGTTCGTTCGTTCAATGGTTATCCATTATCCGGTATAGAAGATATGAGTTCTCTAAAATATATTGCGTGCGTACTCGATGGTAGTAAATCAAATACAATACCTTGGAAATCGATGAGACAATTGAACCCGAATACAATTGTAGAGAGAATGAAGGTTATATTAGAAAAATCTATCTTGAAACGAAGTGATATCATAGAGTTATATTTGAAAAAGAAAGAATATTTGTTATTGAATCCAGATATTGTATTGAATGACGCACATAGTATTCAAAAATGGGTTCATTTCTTACCACCTGTGGTTGATTACTCCGTTGTGAAAACTACGAATAATGTATCCGCCGATTTCCATAAAGAATTCGTGAATTTATTACAAGAAGGTAAACCAATCCAACATCAAAATTACAATATTATAAAAAGTAAATCAGCTCAATATGGCTATGCTATTATTGAAAGTATAAATAAAATAGTGAAATCGAAGGATGAATTATTGATGACTTCAGGATTAAAACCATTTATGGAAAATGCTTGTTGTAATGAAAGCAATATGGTAAATCCTATTCGTTATTTTGCGAAAGACAATGAGAACATTAATGTATATTTAACCGTCGCTTCAAAATTAGGATTGGTTATCAAAAATGTAAAGGATATCTCTCGCCCTTTCATGTTCTATCACGAAGGATTTACAGGAATAAAATATCCGGCTATTCCGCTAGGACATTTGGAAGAAAATATATATGCGGCTTTCATCCATTATTGTAATTATGACCGCAATTTACCTGTTCCTGAAAAATTAAAATCTTTATGTAGTGAAAAACCACCAGGATATCAATCCACCTGGACAATACAAGAGAAGACGGAATTTTTAAAGAAAAATGGAAAACGTTATACGGTTGAAAATTTACATCAATTGATGACTATCATTGCCGAACAAAATGTAGTTCATACAAGCAAACCAATTGTATTTACCAAAGTAGATATATTAAAAGACGTATTACAAAACTTGGATTTACAAAATACGCACATTATTGATTTAACAATGAGAGAACTTTTACGCGGTGTATTGTCTACCCATGACCCTACGAAAATGGTACATGAACCTACCGCGGAATTAAATAATTTGAAGGACCATTTATATGAACAAAACAATCTATTGCGAGAAACAATTCTACAATTTTTGAAAAAATACGGTTCAAAAATATTAAAAACGAATGATTTAGAGAAGATTTTGAATTATATTTCAACGGTTCACTCCTGGTTGAATAGTAAAGAAATTAAAACATATACAGATGAAGAAATATATTCCTTCAGTCAACATATTAAAAATGTTATATACTCATTGACTACCGTATATCCAACAATGATTTTGAATAAACACAGTATAGCAGCAACTCACCCAATCCCACTTCATTGGGGTTTTTCAAATTATGATATGATAAATATACTAGAAATACAAGATTCATATTATTCAAAAATGAAATCTTTACATGACGATAGCGTATTGAACCGGTTATTATTAAAAATTTCTTCTAACTTGGAGAACTTACAACTTTTCGCCAAGAATATACCGATTATTAGCCCACTCGAAAAAGACAATATAGAATACTATTCGCTCTTTGATAAATATACTACTATTTCTTTATTTATTCATTGTTTTTATGTAGCCATCAACGAGTACATCAATCTAAGTAAAGATAACCTTTTATTAGTTGCGGATAATGAACGTAATATACAAACCCGCCGAGAAAATATTCGAGAAGAAAAATACGATGTCGTAAATAGCGCCGTTGAAAATATAACAGATGAAGATTTTATTGAATACAATGATGAAATACAAGAAATGACTTTGGAAAGATTAGACATTACCGATTTAAGTGAGAGAGTGTGTAAATTATTAACAATCTTTTTACAAATGGAGGATAAAAATAAAAAGGCAATTAATTTTTCATATGAAAATATTATGCGTTATGTAGGTCGCGACAAAAAGAAAGAAAAAGATAAAATCGTTAAATTTTTCGGAAGTATGAGTGAAGAAGAACGTAAAGTAGAAGATTTAATGAAAAATTATAGAATTGGACGCTGGAATGTCGGACAACAAAAAAGTTTAGTGAAATATGATAAAAAGACAAATCAACGTGAAATAGAGGAAGCCGTTGAATTTTTGAATCAAGATATTGACGAAGGTGGAAATGTAATGACCGAATTAATGGGAGATGTATACTGGCTTAAAAAAAATCCTATGAATGAAATATCATCAAACGTAGTAGGCGAGAATGTGAATGAATTAGAGCAAGAAGCAGATGAAGAATATAATGAAGAAGCAGACGCAGAGGGTTATGATATTACGGAATTAGGCGAAGATTATGATGACGGTGATTATTATAACGAAGACGACGAATTTTAGTAGTAAAAGTCGCAAAATAATTTCAAATTATATAATAGAATATAATTTGAAAATGCCGAATATCAAAGGTTTTGTTAGATATCATAAATTAAATGTCGCGATTTTTATTTTTTTGATATTGTTCTCTATTATACATTTCATAAAGCCCGCATTTCTATACAATAATGAAGGAGGATTTAGGCCATTTGGAGTAGGATATAAAAATAAAACAGTCATTCCTATTTGGGTAATATCCATTATTTTAGCCATCTTATCTTATTTAGCCGTTTTATACTATTTAATGAATTTCTAATCGTTTTTTCTGTAGATAGAAGCATTTCGCAGGTTCTCTTGTATTGTTGTATATGATACTATTTGGTCATGGATTGCCTACCAAAGTGAATCGTAATCTATTTTAATATGCTTTTTTTATTTTATAATTTTATTCGTTATAATTATAAAGATGGAATATCCGAAACTCATAGAAAATTCCGCCAAAAATTATTTATTTCAAACATTAAAACAGTGCCATAACAATCGCACTACCATTTATTATTATGTATTTAATATTGGTATTTTTATTATATTTATCACCATTGTAGGCATTACATTATATTATTGTAGTAAAAATAAAATGAGTGATTTAGATAAAAGGAAAAAAATGTTGCGGGACCAAGAATATATTTTAACAAAAATACGATTTCACAAAGATGAACTGGCTACTCATAATGAAAAAACAACAGACATTACGAATTTACCTATGGCGAATCGTGATTGGTAAATATGAAAAATTGAATGGTTTACCATATTTCATATTTATATTAAACAGCTAAACACTTATTTTACGCCCAACCGATTTAAACAGTTATCGCTATATACAATCATAATTTACAATGTCTAAGACAGATTATAAAACCGTTATTTCAGAAGATAATCTGATTGAAAAAACTATGATTTCTTTACTTTCAAGCAGTGAAACCCCCGAATTAGATATTATAAATGAAAACGAAACATTTGGAATTTTAAGTATTCAAATGAAAAAAACAAAAAAAACCGAATTTCCTACGTTATTACTATTTACAGTTGATATTACCGGTTCGATGAATGAACCCGCGTATTATTATAATGTATCGAAACTTGACGTTGTAAAACAAACATTTAAAAGCATGGTTCGTTATATTGTATCCTTAGAAACCACAAATATTCGATTGCGTGTTCATGCGTTTAATGAACAAGTAGAAGTAGTTATTGATAATATGATTGTGAACAAAGAAAATGAAGAAAATATACTCTCCATTATTCAATCCTTGGAAGCCGATAATTCTACCAATATTGAAAAAGCATTACATTATGCGAATGATACGATTACAACTATATTAGAAAAAGAACCAAATTTACAAGTAAGTCATATATTTATGACTGATGGCGACCCTACTGTGGGTGAATGTAATCCAAATAAATTATCGGCTATCGTAAATAATAAATTCCCAAATGTATTTATCGGGTTTGGTTCTAATCACAATGTAATATTACTCAAAAAATTAAGTGATTATGAAAATTGTGATTATTTATTTGTAGATAATATGGAAAAATCATCATTGGTGTATGGAGAAACACTTCATCGATATATATATCCCGCTCTAAAAAATGTAGAAATCGTATTAGACAATGGCTTCATATATGATTGGAAAATGAACAAGTGGGTTGAACGTTTAGTAGAACCCATTATCGTTGGTGAAATTGAAAAAATATATCATATCAAAACAACTGAACCAACCAGTGTATGTGCGGAATTATATGGTATTGTATGCTCTACCGCTGAAGTAGGCGACCCTACTGATTATAATATACTCTCAGGTGAATTAGAACATTTGGAAAGTGTATCGGTGAACACTACAAATAAAATAAATAACAACTTACCAAAATATATGTTTCGACAAAAAACACTCGAATTATTATTTAAAGCAAAATCAATAGATGATAAACTTGAGGAAAAATTATTTAAAGATGAATTAAAAGTATTTTTCAAAACAATGAGAATGTATATGAAAGCCAATGATTTACGTGAAGATAAATTTCTGATAAACTTATGTGATGATATAAGCATCATGTATCATTCAATTGGTACACAATTAGGTATGATGTATACTACCGCACGTCAAACTTCACAAGGAAGACAACATACATATACTTCTACTCCTACTTCGAAAAAGAATAGAGATGAAGATAATATAAATGATGACGGTAATAATTTTGATGACCAATTATTAACAATGAAACTTACACCGGCAAAATTAACTCGCTCTCATGCGATAGGCGATATTGATAACTTGAATAATACAATGACTATGATTTCCCCTCCCAAATTAGTTCGCATTCATACATTCGGTAAAACAGATATATTTGATAATATGGATAATTTATTATCTTCATCAAATATGAAAACGGAAAATATAGAGAATGAAGATGAATATGATGATATAAATAATTATAGAATATCAAATAACACAACTAGTTGTTATGCTACCCCTAGCTCAGTGAATACTATGACCCAAGTAAGTCAGTTATAAACACCTAATAAAAAATGGCCTATCGGTCATTTTTTATATGAAATATTATATTTACAAAAAAAGATAATAAATACATACATAACTTATTACATATAATTCATGGATACTGAAACTAAAATACCCGATAATTTTCGCTCAGTGATAACTGATTTTACAAAAGATTTATCTATTACTTTTCCCGAATATTCTAGTTTATGGTCAAAATGGTCTTCTCCTCATGAATTTACAGAAGAAGAAGTAAAAACCGTATTTGAACATTGTATGGGTGTTTTTCCAGAGAGATTTTTTGATATATTATACCAGAACGAAGAGATTTTCAAACCGGATAGTAATACCAATACAATTTTTTTACCAAATGTAGATTTTAAATTGTTGTTCAATTGTGAAGGTTTATCTGAAAATACTAAAAAAACCATGTGGAAATATTTACAATTATTGTTGTTCACAGTCGTGGGTGGGGTGAAAGATAAAACCACTTTTGGAGATACAATGAATATGTTTGAAGGCATAGATGAATCAGAGCTGAATGATAAATTAAAAGAAACGATCAGTGGTATTAGTGAATTTTTTTCCAATATAACAAGTGAAACTGGTGATAATTCAACGAGTGAAAACAATGGCGACCAACCATTTGAAATGCCCGATATGAGTAAAGTATTTGAAAATATGCCTGGCGGAGAAGAATTCAAAAAAACATTCGATAAAATGGAGGGATTACCCAATATGGAAAATATGCAAGACCATTTAAAGAGTTTATTTGATGGTAAAATCGGCAAATTAGCGAAGGATATGGCTGAAGAAATTTCGGGTGAATTTAAAGATATTTTGGGAGATGATTCGGAAGATATCAAAGATACCTCTGATGTAATGAAAAAATTAATGAAAGACCCTAAAAAAATTATGGATTTAATGAAAAAAGTAAGTGGTAAATTAGACAATAAAATGAAGAGCGGCGAAATCTCACGAGATGAAATTATGAAAGAAGCGAGTGAATTATTTGGTAAGATGAAAGATATGGGTGGAACTGAGCAATTCACCGAAATGTTTAAAAATCTAACCAAAAGTATGGGTGGAATGGGCAAAAATATGAGAATGGATACAAACGCATTAGACCGTATGACGAAGCACCAAGCGACGAGAGAGCGTATGTTGAAAAAATTAGAAGCGAGAAAACAAGCTGCCGCGTTAGAAAACCAAATGCGCGCTCAAACCGCACCACCCGTCGCATATAGTTTACAACAAAATCAACAAACGAACAATCTAGTATTTAGATTAGATGGTGAAGCTGCCCAAGAAAAATCCTATATTCATCCCGATTTATTAGCCGATATGGAAAATGACGAGAAAGCAACCAAAGACGGAAAAGATAAAAAGAAAAAGAAAAAGAAGGGCAAGAAATAAGTTTTTTCTATTATTTCTTTTCATTTAGTATATTATAGAAGATGGGATTTTTTACAAAATATATTCATATGCCGGCATTCATATTAAGTTTAATCATTGGATTTATTGCGGTATATTTAACAATGCCTGATACCAGGAAGATTTACGTCTATCCTACACCAGAAAATGTTAGTATCTTACAATATAAAGACAAAACCAATACGTGTTTCTCATTTAAACAAACCGAAGTGCCTTGCCCAAAAAATAGTGCGGATATAAGTGTTGTTCCAGCACAATCATAAATTCTTTATTTGTAAATTTATTATTATTCTTATATTATATAGATACATAATATAATGAATTTAAAAAGATTAATTGCCTCATCCTTAGGAAAAATCATATTATCAATACTATTGGGTCTAGGTTTAGCAAGTTTATTTAGAAAAGCATGTACTGATAAAAATTGTTTAGTATTCAATGGTCCGATTATTACTGATATTGAAGGAAAAACATATAAACATGGCGACAAATGCTACAAATATACCACGACCCCCGATAAATGTGATACTACAAAACGAGTTATTGATATAGGTTCTCCTGAACATAAACAATAATTTTACAATCAAATTCGTTAACTATACAATCTTTAGATAATTTACTATTGTATAGTTATTAAATGGAAAAAACAACTAGAATCGCCGATTTACCGGAAAATATAACTGTTCAAATGCCGTCATATAATCCAAACATTAATCAATCGGCTCCACCACAAAACCAAATGTTTGAATCCCCTACGAATTACACACCTATCAATGTTCATCCAAATCCATATGGGATATCAGTTCAAAACCCTATCATGCCTCCTCCACAACAACCTATTACACAACATACCAATTCCATGAATCAATTTGAACAAATTACGATTCAAAAACCAAAGCAATATATTAATGAACAGCAACAAATAGAATTACAGAATATGCAGCAGCAACGATTACAATCGCGTGATATTCCTATCGATACAATTACCTATTCAAATGATGAACAAGTTCAACCGAATTATATTCCAAAAGTGAATGTGAATAATGATTACATTCGCGATTATGAACAAACCACTGAAAAACATATTCGCCAACATGAAGAAAAAAAATATCGTGAAAGTAAGATTGACCAACTATTGACCGAATTTCAAACACCTATATTCATTTGTATCTTGTTTTTCTTATTTCAATTACCTATTATTAATAGTCTCATTTTTAAAAGGTTCTCTTTTTTGAGTTTACATAATGCGGATGGAAATTTTAATTTCAATGGATTAGTGTTCAAAAGTATATTATTTGGTTTATTGTATTATAGTGTTCAAAAGCTAACTACATTTATTAGCGAAATTTAATATATATTCGTATATACTTTATATATTAAAATAAGAAACCCCAATCTTTCTTCACAGGTTCAATACTTGCCGATGCTGTCTTGGTTTTCGTATTTTTAGAGTTTTTTCGAGTATACTGTTTAGAATATGTAGTTTTATTTCTACCAGGCATATATTTTAAGAACCATTTATCATATTCTACTGTATCTCTAGCCAATTCATTATGCTTTTCTGCTTTTTCCGCACGTATATCAGCGAGAGTTAGTTGTTCTCCCACACAATCCGCATTAAATTTATTTAGTATTCCATCATTCTCTAATTTATGTGTTTTTTCAATATCAAATAAATATTTCGCCATACATAATAATTTATCTTTATTATGACGTTTCTCATTTACGTATATGAAAGCGAAATAAAAATTCATGATAGTATAAAGAGTCGCAATTTTTATTTTTTGTTTATGAATAGTTATGGTATTATAATTATGACAAGCTAATGTTGAATAAATATTCACTACACTTTTATTATTTACAATAATTTCTATGGAATCTGGAATAATTTCGTGAACACCATCGTGTTTTACAATTTTTATATTTTTGTATTCTTTCGAATATTCGTATTTATATTTTAACTGCGTTTTAACATCCTCGGCCGCCTTTTCAATATTTTCCATCAATACATCAAAATCCGCGAAATGTTCGTTATATTTGTTTTGTACACTATCATATTTTGAATACAAACTAACAGCATAACCACCGAAAAATACTGCACCCATTTCTATTAATATATCTCTAACATCTAAATAGAGTCGTTCATCATATTCATCTTTATCTGTTTTTATTCTTTCAAAATCAATTCGTTCACATTTTTCATTATTCACAATTAATGGATAGTGTTTATTCAACAAACTCAAACGTTCATATACTTTTTCCCAACGTGAAACATCTCCGCGGGGTCTAGATAATTCTAAATACATATTCATTCTTAAAAAATTAGGTGGAGCATAATGTATTCCTTTTATTTTTATACTATCTTTTTGTAATATTTTGAATATAGATGTATGCATTTGTGTTATATCCGCAATTGGTAGAAAATTTACAAATACTTTATATGTGCCTAAATGAACACCTGCTTTGGCTTCTATCTCAATATATCCATGTTTGTAATAAATATCTGCTAATTGTTTCGCATCTTCCAACGCATTCTTACTATAAAAATCATAATCTGGAATTTCAATATCTGTATTATAAAATTGGTCTTCTTTTGGTAATATATTATTGATTGCGGTTCCACCATAACATACTAATTTTTTTGTTCTTAGAAACTCTTCAAGTATACCAATAATTTTTTTAACTTCGGAATTGTTCGCCAATTCTGACCCTACTAATTCTTCTGTTTTATCAATCGCATTTCTCAATATCGCTTTTTCACATTCTTGGAAAGTCATATTATCATTACATAATTCATTTTTTATTTTACGTGATTTACTTTTTGATTTCGATTTCAGGTATTTATTATATTTCATTATATAATATGTAAATATAATAATTAGGTACTTTCGTCTTCTTGTTTCTTTTTATCTAAATAATTCAATATAGTAGCCATAGGCACCATCCCCGCTTTATTTTCATTAAATATATTTTCATATTCACTTAAATTTGAATCTTTTTTGTAATATCTATAAGTAATAATCTGAACACCATGGTCATTTACGAAAGGAATATATGATGGATTTGAAATTTGTTTTACATCATAATCTGGTAATGCTAATTTTATATATTGCGTATCCGTATGATTATCATTGACGATACGTGGATGAATTACCTTTTCATTTAATATATCACTATAACGTTGAATACCGATTTGTGTATTACCACTTTCAATATTCATTATTTTGGTTAAATCATAACAATTTGATTCACTTTTTGCGCAAGATGTATAATTTTTATACTCATAATTTACGCTGCTGTCTATAATAACAATGACTTTTCCCATTATATCTTGTATTCTAGTTCCAATGTTCATTGGTTTGCTATAAATACTATCTTTGATTACATACAATGATTTGGCTACTGATTTATAAATATCATTTGTAGTTGATTTGATTCGTAAATGAACAAATACGGGATCTGAACGATTTGGAGAAGTATTACTAAAGGCGTTTGTTATCACCGTAGTCAGTACATCATCCAATAATAACGAATTCTTACTATTGATACTTTTAAAGGTACTATCGGTTGAATATGCGACCTGCGGTTTCTTGTCAATATTGAATACTTCAAAATCCAAAAAACGACAACCTCTAGATAATACGTATTTAATCATATCTAAATTCATATAATTGCCGGTAAACGCAGTATTATAAGATGCTTTCATTACAAATTCTCTTAACGGTAATACAACGTTCGTTTTAGAAATGGATTGAATAATCACTGGGTCCTCAGATTTGATAGAATTGAATTCAAGTTCTTCGTTGGATAATGACGGATTTTCCAAACCTTCTTTTGTAAATATTTCTTGTATTTGTATTTTTTGTTTTAAAAATCGATACACTATATAAATGAAAATAAAAATGGTTATTACGATTAATATTTTTTTATAAATTTCCATAATAAAATATATAACGATAATAATATATAAAATATATATAATATATAATCATTTATAATGGCTGGAGGATTACTAAATATAATTTCAGTAGGCAATAATAATATCATTTTAACCGGAAATCCAAGCAAAACATTTTTTAAAGTTGCTTATTCTAAATATAGTAATTTTGGTTTACAAAAGTTTCGTATTGATTATGATGGTTTAAGAGATTTACGTTTAACAGAACCATCTACCTTTACTTTTAAAATTCCACGATATGCGGAATTATTAATGGATACCTATTTGGTAGTCACTATACCTGATATATGGAGTCCTTTACATCATCCTACTACTCAAACCGATAGACGGTGGGTTGCCTATGATTTCCGCTGGATAAAAGATTTAGGAACCCATATGATAAAAGAAATTACTATTACTTGTGGTTCGCTAACTCTTCAAAAATATTCAGGAGAATATCTGGCTGCTATGGTTGAACGCGATTTTTCTGCCGAAAAAAAAGATTTGTTCAATAAAATGTCTGGAAACATAGCGGAATTAAATGACCCAGCGAATACTTTCGGGCGTGCGAATACATACCCTTCTTCCTACTATACCAATAATACTGCTGGAAGTGAACCATCCATTCGTGGCCGAAATTTATATATTCCTATAAATACTTGGTTTACATTAGATAGTCGGTGTGCTTTTCCACTCATCGCATTACAATATAATGAATTAGTCATTAATGTAACACTACGCCCTATCCAAGAACTATTTCAAATTAGAGATGTATACGATATTGGAAATAGATATCCCTATATTCAACCAGATTTTAACGAAAGCCGTTTCCAAATGTATCGCTTTTTACAAACGCCTCCTTCTACGATTATTGATGCTGCTTCATATACCAATAAAATATCTACATGGAACGCGGATGTTCATCTAATGGCTACATATTGTTTTCTATCAAAAGATGAAACCCAATTATTTGCTTCACAAGACCAAGTATATTTAGTAAAAGATGTATTTCAATATAATTTTGAAAACGTAACTGGTACTAAAAAAATAAAATTAAATTCGAATGGTATGGTTGCAAACTGGATGTTTTATTTACAACGTAATGATGTGAATATGCGTAATGAATGGAGTAATTATACAAATTGGCCATATAGATCACTTCCAGCAGGATTAGAAAGTGCTTCTATATCGAATTCGTTAATACCTCCGGCGTATCAAGCGGATATTCCATATGGTCCTGGTATGGACCCCAATGATAGAATCAGAACTGGTATTTATTTAACCGGTGATTTCAAAACGGATAATTACCGTCATATTTTAGAAACAATGGGCATTTTATTCAACGGCGAATACCGCGAAAATATATTAACACGGGGCGTATATGAATATATCGAAAAATATACTCGAACCGCAGGTAGTGCTTCCGAAGGGTTATTCTGTTATAATTTTTGTTTAAATACGAGCCCATTTGAATATCAACCATCTGGCGCAATCAATATGAGCAAATTCAAAAATATTGAATTAGAAATTGCGACATATGTTCCCCCTATAGATACGATTAATTCTAGTTTCGATATTATTTGTGATACGAGTGGAAATGCGATTGGTGTTCGTAAATCAAATTGGAAACTGTATCAATATAACTATAATATGACTTTATTTGAAGAACGATACAATATTTTATCCTTTATTGGTGGAAATTGTGGAATGATGTATGCTCGATAAATTTTTGGGTAAGATGTGCGAAAATTTATACTATATTATATTATACATATAATATAATATAATGGATGAACAAACTATATGGAACAAAGAATTATTTAGTAATAAACAACCGGAAAAAATGAAAGAAGATGATAATTTTCAAACTATGAATATGATTTATAAAATAAAAAATATCAAAAAATCCAAAAAACCAAAACCAGAAAATTATAAAAAAATCGAGGCATTTGACACGATTCTTGTGAATGAACCGATTATTGAAGGAGCTAAAAATAAATCCGATATTGGTAAAAAAAAATCAGATGTCGCTGTGGATGACCCTAATTTTTTAGGTTTACCTGATAAGGATTATGATGGCGTAGATACACCTGATAAAGGCGTTAGCGATGACCCTAGAAAACAACTTAAAGCCGGTGTAGATCAAATATTTAAAAAAATAGATAAATTTAATTACGAAAAAGCAAAATTCGTATCTATCGCGTTTTCCGGTTCAAAAAACCCCAGTGAAAATGATGTGAATATTGTTAAAAAATATATTGCTTGGTTTGAAACTATATTATTCAGTTATTTTGCTTGCTATAACTGGTTCTTTTTAATGTATTATAGATATAATAATGAAGACGCTCCAATAGCAACCGCACCTGAATCCGCAAAAGAAGCTTTTAAAAAAGATAAATATGGTTATCGTGTATTTGGTCAAAGAATCGATACCTATTGGATTCAAAATGCTTCCATCGATAGGAAAAATCCATTAGCTATATTCTACAAAGTGATTGATTATTTTTTTATTTTTTCTATCATGTTTGTAGAACAATTACAAAATATTTTATTAGATAAATTTCCACAGATTACTAGAGGCATTTTTAATTTAAAAGGATGTTTTGTTATTTTATTTTTATTATTAATTGTTTTTAATCAATATGCAACCAATATGGTATATAATTTTTTCACAGCGATTTTAAGCGGAAAAACAACTAATATATTGGTTGGCGTCATGTATTTTGGTTTAATCATTGCTTATTTCTTTGGAACATATAATTTTGGTTTTATTGAAAAAACACCCGGATTCACATTCCATAGTTATGCCGATTACGTATTTGGTATTCCATATACTTGGATAACCGGGTTTATGCGTTTCGTTATGCTTATGTTAATAAGTGTTCCAATCGGCGGACTATTGTGCGTATTTTACATATTATATCAATCTTTTTGCGGGATATTCGCAAATGTGGATTATCTAGAACCTTTTGGATATTTCTTAGGTAAAGAACATAATTCATTTAGTAAAATAAATGATTATATCAAGAATAATAATAGTAAATATGATGATAATATGTTTAAAAAGGCTTTTAATTTAATCTTTGACTATTATTTGTATAAATATATTTTGAATTTAGTCTTTATTGTTATGTTTATATTTGCGCTAATCGATTATAACAAAAATTTACAAAGTTATAATTTGAAAATATCATTGAATTGTATTACAATTGTATTAATTATTATGTTTTTCGTCGGCACATTAGGTTTCTTTAGTGATATAAAAAATCCTGAACAACCAGAACCATTGGACGAAGAAAAAGAAAAGGACGAAATGGGATTTTTTGATTATCTAATGAGTTTTATTAAAGAATTGGCGGATGATGTTGTAAAACCATTGTTGGGCGAAATGCCCGGAATGCCTGTAGCACCTGGTGCGCCTGGAATGCCGGGAGCATCAGGCGTAAACCAATCTTCTGAAATATTACCACCAGGTATTACAGAACAAGATGTAAATAAAGTAAAAGAAATTCAATCAAAATGGAATAAATAAATTCGTAATAAACCACATAAAAATAAATATGTAGTTTATAAATAAATGGGAAAACAAAAAAAATATTATCCATTTGTAAGTGTATGCACTCCTACATTCAATCGTCGTCCATTTATTGAAAATATGTTTCAATGTTTTCGTAATCAAAACTATCCAAAAGACCGTGTAGAATGGATCATTGTTGATGATGGAACAGATAAAATCGGTGATTTAATCGCAAAATCGAAAATCCCTCAAATCAAATATTTCACTTTACCCGAAAAAGTTCCTTTAGGAACGAAACGAAATTTTATGCATAAACACGCAAAAGGAACAATTATTGTGTATATGGATGATGACGATTATTATCCACCTGACCGCATCTCTCACGCAGTAGAAAGATTAGAAAGTAATAAAGATGCTTTATGTGCTGGTTCTAGTGAAATTTATATTTATTTTAAGACCTTAAACCGTATGGTACAATGTGGTCCTTATGGTCCTAAACACGCAACTGCCGGAACATTTGCTTTTCGCGCTGAATTATTAAAACAAACACAATATGAAGACCACGCCGCATTAGCGGAAGAACGGGCATTTTTAAAAGATTACACCGTTCCATTTGTACAATTAGACCCTATGAAAACCATTTTAGTATTTTCTCATGAACACAATACATTTGATAAACGTAAAATGTTGGAAAATCCTCATCCTGATTTTTTGAAAGATTCACCAAAAACAGTAAATGATTTTATCAAAAATAAAAATGAAGAGGGTATTAAAGATTTTTTCATGAACCAAATTGATAAATTGTTAGAAAATTATGAAGCTGGTTCACCTAAAATGAAACCAGATGTTTTAGAACAAATCAAAAAGATTGAAGCAGAACGCGCTGAAATGCTACGTAAAGCAGAAGAACAACAACGTGCGATGGGTGGAAACCAAATTATATTACAAAAAGATGGCGAACAACCTCAAGTATTAACTGCTCAAGACGCAGTGAATATTATGCAACAACAGCAGCAATACATAGGTGAATTACAAAAACAACACGCAGAAAAAGATAAACGTATTAAAGATTTGGAAAGTATGATTCTACAATTACAAACGCAAATCATTCAAAGAAATAAACAAAATAACCAGGTATCTCCCGTATCCCCTCCACCCGCTGAAATATTAGTAAAAGATGGTACTGATGTAATTAATATCGCCCCACAAGACTTAAATGAATTACCAAAATCCATTCCATTACTTACGGTAGAAGCGGATTAAATATATTTCATTGATAATATATTTAAAAATAATAATACATAATATATAATCATGTATTATTCACAATGTCAAGAAGACGAATATTTAAATTTAAAATATTTCAAAAATAATAAGAACGGAGTATATATTGAATTGGGAGCATTAGATGGAGTATTGTATTCAAATACTAAATTTTTTGAAGATTCTTTACATTGGAAAGGAATACTCATTGAACCACATCCAAATAAATTTGAATTACTTAAGAAGAATAGACCCAACAATTTCTTATTCAATGATTTAGTTAGTTGTAATACCGAACCATTAAAATTTAAATATTTCGTAGATTTTCATGCCGCTGTTTCCGGCGTAGAAGATACATTATCACAATTTCATTATGATGAATTTTTCAACGAATACAATAAAGTATTACCACAAGATACTATATATATCAAGCCTAGAACACTTACTGATATAATCAAATCTACAAATA
>Ga0214923_10004968_pt1 | contig 15685 bp, 12 predicted proteins | sample LL1510_MetaG_FD_177993 | JGI IMG/M metagenome (GOLD analysis project Ga0214923, IMG submission 177993) | Freshwater microbial communities from Lake Lanier, Atlanta, Georgia, United States - LL-1510 | ecosystem: Environmental > Aquatic > Freshwater > Lake | place: USA: Georgia | collected...
TGGGGTTAGATAAAAACATCGGTGACGAAATCGAACGTATGGTTGCTGCAAAGCGAAGTTCCCCGGAAACCAAGGTCAGCTGATAGTCCGCTTCCTTAGGATGGTGTCGTTCACTCAAAGAGGTTAGATGTTATGTTGTCTTCAAAAGCAAAAAAGTTAATAAGCTGGAAAAATATTCAAAATATTGCGGACGCTAAACGTCTTGTCGACATGGGGCATTTACTTCCCTGGGGAGATGGGCGCAATGTCATTAAAGTATTGGGCGAGGAGGGTTCTTGCGACCTTGTTCGTCATATGGCACTGCGAATGGGTGAAAGGTACTCCGATCGTCTTGCTGCGGAGATTCTAGTTGAGAGCCTTTATGCAATTCTTGCTGCGGCTGGTCGTGAGACCACAATGATTGCGTTCCTGGAGGCGTTATTTGATAGTGATGAATTCGAAAATGTAACAAGGCATCTCGTGGAGATTAGTTTGGGCGGTGAAGTTGGCGAGGATGATCTCTCCAAAACCGTCGTATCTGCAGCTGTTGCGTTAATTTGCGAAATCGGCTTAAACATACAGAGAGTGGAAGATGACGATCCGGGCAGGATAGATAAGAGCAGATCTCTATCTGATCACATTGCCGCGTACCTATTAAGCGTTAGTAACACTAACGTCCAGGCTGTACGGCTCTGTTTATTGCGCTATTTTAGTCAAACCGAGTATGGTCTGGTCTCAAAAAAGAACTACACACGTCTGATGAGTCGCTTCGGTCACTCGATAATGGAAGCATTATTCCAGCAGTTGTTCGTTAAGAAAAGCGAAAAAGTTGCCGCGCAATTCCTTCTGGAGAATTTGCCTTGTGCGTTGGAGGCTGGCGGCGACACTCAAAGAATCCTTCACGAGACGTTAAAGCAACATATGCTAAAAGAGTCTGAAAGATTTTGCCTTTTCATGCACGAACTGGGCTCCCATGTGATTTCTCTTAGCTCGGAAGGGGCCCTTTGCCCTGCGGCCGAAAGCTACGCGCGGCACCTCATTGCTTTATTCAAGGTGACAAGTGATCTAGGTCATAAAGAGCTAGGTCGAGAGGTTTTGCAGGAGCTTTACAAATTTGCGCCATTTGGCGACTGTGCTGATTGGATTCAGAAGCTGGAAACGTCCAGCGAGATAAGGAAAGCATTCAGGGAATTAGCTTGCGAGTACAGGGTCAAAGTTATTCAGTCGGGTAAGGGTGGCAAGGTGGTCAGCCAATTCCGCGTGTCTAAGCGTGGAAGAAAGCCGACTCTCTCGAAAGGTGATTTTGGATTCCTTGAGCAGGTTACGACACTCGGTGAATACGAAGTACGGCACTCCGCTTAACTTTCATGACATACAAAGTAATATTAGGGCGAGTCTGATAAACCTGGCTCGCTAATCACACCGGGCTTTGCGCGTATCTCTGATTCTGCAGAGACGGGAAAGTCAATTGATGTTTTCGCTCCTACCACATCACGGATAAACCAGGCGCCTTTTTCTTTGATCAGGGCTACGGTGTTTTCTGTGTGAACTGTTGGTGCAGTAGTGGTGTCCGTTGGGCGCTGATCAGCAATACCAAGATCTTTGTATTTTAGTCTGAAGGTGATTTCAGTCTCTCTTGGAGTGCGGTCTCTTCGTTCAATGACGGCATAAGATTCAAGTTCGTAGTGACGTTTCACGTAGGCATTTATAACAACCTCGTCTGAGGCGGCCACGATAGCGTCTTTTAGCCTGCCGGTTGTATATTGCAAGAGTTCTTCGCGCTGCGATAGGTTTTTCATGTTTAGTGCCGTATTTAGATAGCCCTCAACAACTTTTTCCGGGGGCATGGAATCTCGCTGATTTCCGCAGCTTTTAACGCAACTAGTGAATGCTGCAATCGATATGAAAACAACAGGAAATTTCAAAGTAAAAAATTTCATCGCCGAAGCTCCAAACATGACCCAACTCCTAAGTGTCAGCAAGAGATGACAACCTGCTACGCCTAACCCATAGTCTACCATAATTATGCTCATTCTGCAGTCGAAGGTTCATCTTTCTGGCTGTTTCGGAGGCGTTCTCGTTCTTTTTCCAGCTCTTGCCGAAGGGTAGTGCGCGGGAGTTTTGTGGGGACGCCCTCTCCTGGTTTTTCCTTCCCAGACCTGTAGCGATATCCTGCGGAGGTATTTACTGGCGTGTCGGCAGTTGGATTCTTAGCTGGCACTATGGAAGATTTTATCGAGCCTTGGGTAGATGCGGCAGCTTCCTCTGAGGGGGTCGACCGTAAAGATTTTTGGCTAGAGGCACTTTGTTCGCGTTCAGGTTTCTTGGCAAGCGATTCATTGGGCTTATAGTAGCGTCCATTAGGCCGCACGCGGCCCACTTGAGGTAGGGGGGCCATGCTGGGTGCATTCATCAGTTTTGCGGCCTCGCTAAAATCGTGCTCAAAATCTACAAATTGTTCTACAGGGAGTGTTTCGATAAAAGGCTTAGAGGCTTTATTCGTGTGATCGAGAGTCGATGATATTCCGAAAACTTGATTATCAACCAAGATTAACGAGGCATACTTTGGGTAAAAAGGTTTAGGTCGCAACGCAACCGGTATGTTATTTTGTTTAAGGTAATTTAGGCGCGAGAGAATATTTGTTGCGCGGTCTTTGCCAAGAAGTACGGAAACATTAATCTTTCTGTATTGAGCAATAAATAAAGAAGAGACTATTTCGCCGTCACTGAAGAAATCAGTAGCGATCCAAACCCGCTTGGTTGCGCTGCCAATCTTGGAAAGTAAATCACTTCTAAAAGCTGCAAAATCTTGAAAAGTTGTCTGTTCAAGTGACCCTTTTGAGGTCTCTTGTCGGGCTGCCAACGAAGCTGGGCTTAGGATCGGACTTTGTGAAACGATCGCTAAAATGGCTGTGCTGGCTAATATCGAGTTGAGAGATTTCATTTGAAGTTAGCCCCTTAATTTGACGATAAATGACCCAAAGCCATCCATGTCATCTTGATTGCCCGCGTAAATCATCAAAACGTTCTGCCGTGTAACATACCGTTTGAAATAGTCAGGGAGGCGAGAAACTGGGCTAATGATTTCAATTTTATCACCGTAATCTTCTTGTAGCCATTTGACGTGATCTTCCGTTTCTTCTGGTTCAAAACTGCAAACTGAGTAAATGAGTTCGCCGCCATTTTTAAGCATGCCCAAGGCGTGTTTGATAAGCTCTCTTTGCTGTTTTGCCAACTCGCCGATTCCGGACTCAGCCTTCTGCCACTTACCTTCAGGATGGCGACGAAGAACGCCGAGACCTGTGCAGGGCGCATCAAGTAGAACTCGGTCTACAGTCACTGTTGGTTTATAGTCGATAAAATCGCTTAGAACCCAGGTGATTTGATCAGCACACCCCATGCGAATAGCCGTCTCTTTTGCACGCTGCATCTGGCTTTCGCTTTTTTCAACGGCGACGAGTTTGATTTGATTCTTTCCTAGTTCAGCAATGTGGGTAAGTTTGCCTCCGGGTCCTGCCGCTGCGTCGACAATGCTTTGACCCGGTACTATCTCGATCAATATCGGGATCAGTTGCGATGCCAGATCTTGAATAGTGTAAAAACCCTTTGCGAATAGACTATCGGGAGTCATGTCCGGATGTTTTTTTAGATTGATACAGCCCTTAAAGCTTGTTTTTTCCGATTGCGTTTGTTCATCGCGCAAGAGAGATTCTTGTAAGTCTTGTGGTAGGGTTTTGCTGGAGTTAACTCTCGCAAATATGGGAGGGGGCTGATTATTGGCAGCTAGCATACCCTCCATTCTCTCGAAATTAAACCTTTTGTGCCACCGACGGACAAGCCATTCGGGATGCGAAAACTGAAGTGCAAGGTACTCGACAGCCTTTGTTTTTTTATCGGGTTTAGCGAAGTATTCCGCACGACGGGCGATCTGCCGCAATATTCCGTTGACGAATGGAACGGCTGAAGCTTCGCCCTTGGCGCGAACGTACTCGACGCTTTCATTAACCGCCGCTCTGTCCGGTATTCGGTCCATATAAAATATCTGATAGGTCCCAAGAATGAGGGCCGCTCTAACCTGAGGGCTTACTGATTTGAGGTCTCGTTTTTTTGAGGTGTGTTGGAGGATCCAATAGATTTTTTTGTACCAACGAAGACCGCCGTATAGGATTTCCTTAGTCAGGTTGCGGTCTATTCGTTTCAAGTCCTTGGGGTTTTGGGCGTAAAGTTCCTCCAAAACATCTTCAGGCTTTTTGTTTTTTTCCAGGACTTCGATAAAAGCGTCGAAGGCAATCAGGCGGGAGATGGTAACTTTACTACTCAAGGTGCTTATTAACTCCAAGGTGCTTTGTACCGATCAGGAGATCGCGACTTCGCAATTTGCCGATTTGGCTCTCCAAGTATTGTATGGCATCTCTAGGTCTATGGATAGCCGGTGGAGGAGATGGCTAAAAATACAAGTAATTATAGATGGTTACAATATTTTTAGATCAATTACCGAATCAAGGTGAAGGGCGCGGGACGATATGAAGTTTTGTTGAATAGTCCGTGATCCAAAGCTTGTTATCTGGAGCGAAATAAACTTTAGGATATGAGCTGATTGAATAGAGAGTTCCTATGGGTATTCGTCGCATTACTCTTCCTTCATACGACACCAGATAAACATAGGCGCCATTGTAAGCATGAGTGTTGGCGATCCATAAGCCCTCGGGGCTGGATGCTATAGCTTCGACTGACTGAAATGTTTGATTTATTACAAAGCCCGTGTTTGAAGAATAATCATATCGATACATAGTTGTATTATCGAGGCCTGATGGTGCAACAAACCAGTAGCCGCCGCCGTAGACCAAGAACGGGTTTGCGCCAATGCTAGCAACTGATTGGTTAAAGTAGGACGCCGGCAATATTACTTTCCGGAGAATCGAAAGATCTTGTTTCGATATAAAGACTAAAATACCGTCCCCATTTACAACCGCTAATTTGTCATTGTCTGTCGCAATTCCATAAATGCTACGGGTCATAAAGGTTGAAAGATCAACGGTTGCCAAAGTGGCACCGGAAGCTCCATCAAGTTTGTGAATCTTTCTGGCCGAATAATCGCTAATCCATATGTATGTTCCGTCACCACTGAAGCATTGAGCCGCGGCTGGTGTTGTGTTGGTAAACTTTGTGAATGCATAAGTTGTGCGGTTAATGCGCCAGGCGGTTCGCTGCCCGGTTAAATTGAAGGCCCAAATAAAGTCTCCGGCTTTGGTGAGACAGGGAGCACTGGTGCTCCCTGTAAGTGAGACGCTTTGTACTAGGCTACCGTCGGATCTTTTGCGTTTTTCAATAAACGACGTACTGCGATATGCCTGCCAGATGAAGTCTCCGTCAGTTGCGTTTGAGTCCAAAGTTCCGGCATCCACAAACCCTGGAAGGGTAATGCTGGTCTTTGCTGTACTGCAACTTGTGCTGCATGAGCCGTCATCAAGATTGGCTAAAGGATTATAATTGCAAGCGGTGCTGCTGGTGCAACCACTGATTGTGCTACAAGTGTTATAAGCACAGGTTAAATTAGCAGACTGAGCCGTTGAGCTGTAATTGCAAGCCGATGAATCGGTACATCCCTTGATTTCTCCACATTGTCCCGAGCCCCAATTGCATGAGACGGTTAAGGTAGCCACGGAGCTTGTTACCGAAGTAGCTCCGCGATCGGCTCCAATAACGACCTGAAACTTTTGATTATTTTCATATGTGGTCAAATTGAATTGGGCTAGGGAACGGCTGTTAGCTCCCAAAATATTACTAAAAGTGACGCCGCCGTCGATGCTTCTTTGCCATTGGTAGTTTAGTGAGCCATTTTCAGTTGCTGTGGCTGACACTTCGAACGTCACCATGCCTTGGCTAGCACTTTGATTTGTTGGTTGCGAGGTGATGGTTATGACTGGCGTGTCAAAGTCTGGCGCCCCGAATACTTCGTTTGAAAGTTCCCCGACAACGCCATTTTTAACGGCTGCAACACGATAGTAATAATAAGTTCCACCATCTAAATTAGTGTGATTATAGATCGGCAAGACATTATTAAATTGATTTGATGAATTTGAAACGGATGGTTGCGTAGACCAAAAGAGAACATAAGATTCTCCGGCTTTGCTTAACCAATTTAATGATAGCTGGTGAACATTAATTGATGGATTCGCTAGGGTAGGAGGGGGCAGCTGTGTGACGTAAGTTCCAATTAAATCGCAGCTAGAAACATTGCCGAGACTATCATAACCCTGGATGTATATTGGCGTCATATTGCTATCGCTCAAGACGGAAGTTGACATAGTGTGAGCGCCTTGCGCCTTCTGGGTTGGTCCGCCAATATTGTTTGTACAATTGCTGTCACTGTAAAGGGAGACAGATGCGTCGTCGTCAAGCGTGAATCCAACGGTCGGCGTGAGGTTGGTGGTGCTGGGAGATGCAGAAAGAATCGATTTTTCAGTAAAAATTGGACCTTGCGTATCATGAAAAATAGAAAAAGTTGTAGCCGCAACACTGTCGTTATTTGCAACATCTTGTGCAGCTCCGGCCGGTATATCGACGGTTACGATTCCATGGCCTTCGGGCAAAATATCCACTGAAAACATCAGCCCCGGGACTAACTCTTGAAAATTTGTTTTTGATGCTTTTGAGACAATCATGTCAGCCAGATTAAATCCAGCCACCTGTTCGGAAAAGTTTAAAGAGATATGTAAGATGCTAGCTGAAGTTGGGTTTGACGCGGAAGAAGTTATAAGCACGGTAGGGGGCAATGTATCATTAATGTAAGTCCCTAGCAGTGTGCAATTGCTCTTGTTATTTAATTGATCCGTCGCCGTGCCGAAGATCCTGGTTGTGTCGTTCAGCGTAATATTTGAAGTAACCAAGTCGGATGTGCCGGCGGGCTTTTGAGTCGGGCCTGATATCGAGATATTGCAATTTTCGTCGCTAAAAAATTGAACCGCGGCCGGCTCGTCTAATTCGAAGTTTACGCGCGGGTTTTCTGATTTTCCGGGGTTAGGGCCCTGAATACTTGGATTTGAAAAAGTTGGAGATTGATTGTCGGTTGTATAAGTCCCGATGACTTCACAGTTTGAGGCGTTGCCGAAACGGTCAATACCACGGATGTAAATTTGCGTACTGACATTGGATGCAAGTGTTTTTGTGATCATGGTTTGTTCGCCCTGGTTTTTCTGCTCGGGACCGCCAATATTTGCCGAGCAACTACTGTCACTATACAAGGTGACATTGGCATTTTCAGAAAGATGAAAACCGACCGTTGGCGTTCGGTTTGTCGAGCTTGGAGACGCTGAAATTACAGATTTTTCCGTGAAAACAGGGCCATCTAGGTCGAAAAAAACGGAAAACGTTGAGGCAGGGTCGCTGTCGGAGTTCGCGAGATCCTGCGCGGCTCCGGCGGGAATGTCGACTGTAGCCATTCCGTGACTTACTGGTGAAATATCGACTGAAAAGTTTCGCCCCGTTTCTGCTCCCTGGAAATTATTCTTGGTCGCATTTGAGGTGATAATGTCAGCAATAGTAAAACCAGTTACATCTTCTGAAAAGACTATGGAAAGGTGAATTGTACTATTAGTGATCGAAGCTTGAAGATCAGAATTGATTGCAACCGTCGGAGGTTGGCTGTCATTGACATATGTACCGATAAAAACGCATTCGCCGGCATTTCCCCAGTTGTCCATGGCGGAGGCGTAAAGCGTTACCGGACTATTAACTGGTAAGTCAGATGTGAACATGTCGGTAGAGCCAGCTGGCTTTTGACTTGGGTTTGATGCTGGAATCGTACAAGAATTGTCCATAAAAAGCGTTACAGTAGCGTCCTCGTCTAAATTAAAACTGACTTTGGGCGTTCTGGTCGATCCGGGAGAACGTGTCGCGATTGAGGCATTCGAGACTTCTGGTGCCTTTGTATCGATCGTGTACACGGCCATAGTTGTAGCTGACATGATAAGCCCTGGCTTGACCGCAAACGCCTTTATGGTCTGATTTTTTGATAATACAATCGGTGCTTTATAAATCAATGAATCGGTGTTTGGATTGGATCCGTCCAATGTATAGTAAATCGAAGATTCTTCGGTGGATGAGGTTAGTATTATAGGCTGCTCGTAGCGATATTTGCCGCTTTCTGGACTGTAGGTGACACCAGCAACCTGATCTGTCTTAATTGAAAATGAAGCCATGAGGGTGTTGCCGCGTACTAAAGAAACAGACCGTAAACCCAATTCACCGCCTTTTGGCATAACGAATGTAGCGGTTTTCTCATCTTTCACATCGAGGAGTAAATCACGAGTAGAATCATCACCAAGTTCAAGACGAATTTGGTCGGATTTTACTTTTGAAAATGATGAGCCCTCAACGTGCACCAAATCAAACGGCTTTGCATCAAGAGGGTATAGGGCTGATATGGTCGGATTACTATTCTCAGAGGCAGTCTTAGTTGTGATGATTCTTAGTCGCGAGTCCGCAGCTAGTTAGAAAAATGGTCAGGATCACGCAAGCTGGTGATTTTAATTGAATTAGCAATTTTACAGCGAATTCATGCATGTACCATGACCTTCCCCCTAGTTCTCCTGTTCGGTTGCTATGGGTGGAACATTAGAGAAAGAGTTCAGGCTGGGATGGTGGCCTATAAGTGTCTATTATTTTTGATATTTATAAGGGCTTTTTGGGCACCGGGAGGGGCTATTCAGGGCAAGGTTTTGTTGAGTTTGCTGAACTATCGACAGTCTGGATTTTTGATGAGGGACTGGTAAATTCTAAATGTTTTTTCCACCATGATAGCTGGGCCACATGAATGGGTGGCCCAATCGTAGGCCTTTTCGGCAAGTTGTGATTTAAGATTTTTGTCATATGCTAGCTTCAAGAGTGCGTTGAAGAGCCCCTCGGCGTCTCCCGGTTGGACGAGTATGCCTGTCGTTCCATTTTGTATAAGTTCGGGAATCCCCTCAACGGCACTACCCACCACGGGAGTCCGTGCAAGCATAGCCTCGACGATGGTGCTACCCAATCCTTCAGAGAGGCTTGGAATCGCGAAGACATCAGCTCCCATCAGTAAATCTGGCACGTCTTTTCTGAATCCAAGAAAGGTCACCAGTCCGGATTCTGTCAGCGCTTTAGCGGCAACCTTTAGTTCTGACTCGAGAGGCCCCTCACCAGCGATGAGTAGTCGTGCTGTTGGAAGCTCTCTCACGAGTCTTCGGAAGGCCTCGATCAATATGAAAAGACCCTTGTCTGGTACAAGACGTGACGCCGACAAAACGAAAAACTCACCATTTGGGGCGAGATCCCGTGTCCTTTTCAACGCGGCGCGCGCAAGAATTTTATGTTCATTGTTTGATTCAAAGGGCTTTTTAGAGCTTCGGATCGTTGTGATGCGTGATTCTTCAACCCCCCCGCTCATCAGCACACCCTTAATGTAATTAGATACGCTTATAAAGTGATCGACTGCTCCGTCGATAAACTTTTTCCTTGAAACAAGATTGGAGCGAATTTTTGCAGGGATCCTGCGGTGAGCAACAAGGATGATTTTTGGGAGAAAAAATCGTTTTAGCCAATATGCAAACGTATGGCTCTTGCCGCAATGAGAGTGCAGGATTTGAATTTTGTGTGTTCGGCAGTAATTTCTGATGCGAATCATTGATAAAGGGCTGAGAATGCCAAGTCGGCCAAGCGGTACGTAGCCGGCAACGTTGCTTCTAACCTTGAAGTAAAGTTTACTGTTTTTAGGGCAGGCAAGATGATGCTCTAGGGGCAAGTTTTTGGATTCACGAATGAGAGTGCTAATTTGGCTCTGACCGCCACCCCAGATCATTGAGCTATCAATTTGAAGAACTCTGATGGGTTTTTCAGTCAAGTTAGTTCCACCGTTTTTACTCCGAAGTTCCCAAAGCAATTAGCGGAGGCAGGTTTAAACCGCCTCCGCTAATATTTTATCAGGACATTATCACTTCGTCATCCAACGCCCTCTTTGGGCGCCAGGTAACGAATTAGGTGTTACTGCCTTGAGCACGATTGAACGCCTCAGCAAATGCTGTTTTGGAGCCAGAAGCGGCACCAATGTATTGCTTCAATTCTTCACCATCAAGACCCTTGAGGGCAGCTTTGCGGCTCAGAGAGAAACGACGCTCATCAGCATCAGTAGCAAGGACAACGAATTCAACTTCATCGCCTTCTTTAACAGCGTCTTCAGTTTTGGCAACTTGACCGTCAGCAAGTTCACTGATGTGAATCATGCCTTCAATGCCTGGTGCCAACTCCACGAATGCACCAAAATCAGCGACTTTGGTAATTTTGCCTTTCGCCTTAGATCCTGCTGGGTGAGCTTCTGCTACTGCAAGCCAAGGATCTTCGCTCAGTTGCTTAATACCAAGAGAAAACTTTTCACCTTCGGTGTCAATCGAGAGCACTTTTGCCTCAACTTCATCACCTTTCTTGTAAAGGTCACCTGGGTGCTTGATGCGATCTGTCCAGCTGATGTCAGAAATGTGGATTAGCCCGTCAATTCCATCTTCAATTCCGACAAATACGCCGAAATCAGTGATATTGCGGATTTTGCCGCGGATAACGTCTCCAACTTGGTATTTCTCTTTTACGACTTCCCAAGGATTTGGTTCCATTTGCTTCATGCCAAGGCTGATGCGGCGGTTTTCCACGTCAATTGCGAGGATCACCACTTCAACTTCGTCGCCGATGTTAACCATTTTACTTGGGTGGCGTACTCGCTTGGACCAGCTCATCTCAGAAACGTGGATCAGGCCCTCGATTCCGCCTTCAAGCTCCACAAATGCGCCGTAATCAGTTAGGCTAACAACTTTGCCCTTGGTTTTGGCGCCAACAGAGTATTTACCTCCGGCAACAGCCCAAGGATCATTGAGAAGTTGTTTGTAACCAAGGCTTACGCGCTGGCGTCCTTCGTCGTAGCTCAATACTTTCACTTCGATTTCTTGACCAACCTCAAACAATTCGCTTGGGTGGTTGATGCGTCCCCAGCTCATGTCAGTGATGTGGAGAAGGCCGTCAATTCCACCGAGGTCGATGAATGCACCGTAATCAGTGATATTTTTCACGATGCCTTTAAGTGAAGCGCCTTCTTTGATGTTTCCGAGAGTCGAAGCGCGGAGTTTTTCACGATCTTGCTCAAGCAGAACGCGGCGGGATAGAACGATGTTGCCACGCTTCTTGTTGAACTTGATGATCTTGAATTGAAGTTTTCCGCCAATGAGTTTGTCGAGGTTGCGAACAGGGCGCAAATCAACTTGCGATCCTGGAAGGAAAGCTTTAACGCCAATATCAACAGAAAGACCGCCTTTTACACGGCTCATGATGGTGCCTTCAACGATTTCATTACGTTCGAAAGCTTCAGCAATTCGGTCCCAAGCGCGAAGCATTTCTGCGCGCTCACGGCTTAGAACCATTTCACCAGCATGATCTTCGAAGCGATCAAGATAGACTTCTACGGTTTCACCGACTTTTGGACAGTCAGCACCAAATTCATGTTTTGGAACCTCGCCTTCGGACTTGTGACCGATGTCGATAACGATGCCGTCGTCAGTAAGACGAACGACCAAGCCCTTCACAATCATTCCTTCTTTAACTTCGGAAGTCGTGGGGTTGCCGGCAAGCATTTTCGCGAAATCGGAAGTAAGGCGTGTGTCTGCCTCAAAACCAGTGTCTTCATCTTCCCAGCGAATGCCCTTGAATCCAGCTTTTGTTGTTTCTTGTAACATCTTTATGCACTCTTTCTTGCCACCAAGTTGGGTTCTGGCAACGGATCATTCCGTTGGCAGTGGTTCTGGTGGAGGCAGGTAAATAGCATGTAAATTGCGGTAAAGTCAAAGCATTTCAGCTAATTGCAGCTATATAGGGCTTTGGAGTTTTAAAGAAATTTGAGCCTCAGCCGATAGACCACAAAGCTTAGTAAACCTATGGTATAATTGCGAAAATATCCACTAACTGAAAAATTCCGGTAAGGCGTTCCCAATGATTCATGCCCTCAGACACAAGGTTTTTATTGCCATGTTTCTGGCACAAGGTGCCGCCCTCTATGCTGAGGATTTCAAGGTTAGCTGCCCTAATCCATTGCCTAAAATTCCCACAAATTTGACTAGATCGGACACTTATAAAAACTCGCCGTTTAAGGCTGGCGAGGTTGTGAATACGCCATTTCATGGATGGGTATGCTTGCAGGTTATGGATCTATAGAAATCCAAGCGCCGCAAAAAGTTGACGGCATATGGCATAGAGGCTACCGAATGGTGGGCCGAACCGGTGATTGGTTTAAAGGGATCTACGTCGCAAATGACTCAGCTAATGCTGTAGTCAGACCTTGGGATGGAAGTGTTCGCAAATTTTATCTTGAGCAGCGTGAGGGTAAGTTTCTTGGCAAAAGCTTTACACTGAAGAAGTGGCTAGATTTCAACCATGAGCAATGCAAGGTTAAGGAAAGGCAAGAGCATTCTGACACTGGTGCATCGTCTGCGGAGCGCGATCTTCAGTACGGTGCCATTGATGCGATTGGTGCAACCCTGAAGCTTAGAACGTTCGAATACGTTCCCGGAAAAACTGAAAAATTTTTGGTCTACACTTCGGAAAAAAACTGGTTTCTGGAGGCTACTCCAATCGGTATTGAAGAAGTGGTGGTGCCTGCTGGCACTTTTAACGCAATGAAAGTCAAACTAAGGACATTCATTGGTAAGGAGCTTCAGCAGAAGGGCGACGTTTTCGTGTGGATTGCTAAAGATAAAAATCGTACCCTTGTTCAAGTGCAAGGTGAGATCAAAATTGGTTCTGTTTATATGAGGCTGTCGAAGTACACGCCGGGAATGTAGCCAAAGCATGAAGTGCCGATCCGTAATATCCGCTCTGTGCGGATTGCTTTCTATTTTTATGTTAACCAGCAGTGCCAGCGCTGGCACTAAGGTGGATGCGTCAGGCAAGTCCAAGAGTGCGCTGACCCCACGAGAGATTTTCCGAAAAACAGCTAGTCAGTGGAGTGGTGACATTTTTCTTTTGCCGAAGTACGGCAATAGCACTTTAGAAACATGGGAGTTTGACCCTAAACACTGGCAGTCCAGTACGATTGGGGGAAGGTTGTTGCCCCCGCATCCTATGACGATGCATGGGATTGCTTGGGACTACGATCTTGAAATTCCAATTGTTTTTTACGATCCCTCAAACAAAATTTTCAAGGCGGGTCAATTTAAAAACCTTGCCGTTCAACAGGATATTGTACCGACTTTGGCAGCTGTGCTTGGAATTCCCGCCCCAGCCAAGAAAGGCGGGCGCGTTTTGGCTGAAGCGTTAATGGATGGCGTAGGTGTTGGCTCTGAAGGGGCAAAATTAAAGCCAAAGGCAATTGTAATTTTTATCCAGGATCAAGTTGGTCGTTATTACTTTGCTGCGCACCGCGGGCGGGCTCAATTTTACGAATCGCTACAGAGTCGCGGAACAAACTTTGTAAACGGCAGTGTAGCTCATGTCGACGTTGAAACAAGTGTTGGGCATGCTTCGATAGGGACTGGATCGTGGCCGGCTGAACATGGAGTGGCTGGAAATAGGTTCTTTCACGGTGGATTTTGGCGTCAGTTGAGTTCATTTACAATCGAGTTGGCTTCTGGTGGCGCGCCAATAAGAAAAAATCCAAGTTTGTTTTTCACTCCAACACTTTCAGATGTTTGGTCGGTTGCGCGCGGTGGTAAGCCGATTATCCTATCAGTTGCGCCGGTGGCGCGTGCTGCCATTTCCGTTGGTGGACATGGGGGGCTTTTTGCTGGCGGCGCAAAGTCCTATGTCACATGGACAGACGAAAATGCGCGCGACGGTCTTTGGATGACGGAGGAGGAAAACTACAAAATTCCAGAGTCATTTAAGAATAAACCTGCCATGAAGTGGGTTAAGGAATTTCTGGGGTCAAGTTCCACCTGGCGAGGCCACGAACTCATTTCACAAGATGGCAAACTTGATGGAAGAAATCTTCTTGGTTCTCCCGCGCTCGTTCGTCAGCAGGGAGATCTCACTCGGGCTTCGATCGAGGAGCTAAAAATCGGCCTTGATGATGAAACAGATATAATTTGGTTTAACACGAAGTCTACCGATTACTGTGGGCATTTTTATGGGTATGAATCTGAGGAGTGCGGCGATGTTCTTGCTGCAGCAGACGAAGAAGCCCGTAAAATCACCGATCTGATAAATAAAAAAACGGGCGGAAACTATCTTGTGGCATTAACCGCAGACCATGGTGCGGCTCGCCTTCCGGAAGTTTCTGGGGCATATCGGGTTGATCGTTCGGCGCTAAAGGCGGAACTCAATACAAGATTTGATAAGCGTCCAAATAATATCGACGTGGTCCAGGTTATAACGGTTAGTCAAATATATCTCAATCACAGCGAACTTCAGGCGAACGGATTTAAGATTAAGGATGTCGTTGCTTATCTAAAAAAGTACAAAGCTAAAATGGAATTTCCTTACAACGCCTTGGCGGATGAATGGTTGAATAAAGGAAAAGCCAAAGAGGCGGTGTTCTTTGAAGACGTGATAGACAAAGATTCACTGCTTTCAGTGAAGTAGTTTAAAATCTAGCTTTATTTCAAATCGCCAGCAAAACATTTTTCTTTCATTGTTTGGTAGATAATAGGGTCATCTTTTGACTTAAGGTGACAGGGATTCGGGTTCAATTTTCCCAGAAACGGATTGGCAGTACACCAAGACTTTGGCATTTCAATACTAATTCCGTTTGGGAATACTCCTGCGTTGGGTGGCGATAAAATACCGTCTTGTGTTGTCCAAATGGAGCATTTTTTAATTCTGCTGAGTTCGGTGGCGTTTTTACTGAGTAGATCTAAAATGTAGGTCGAGTCGGTGGATCCTACAACTCTGTCAAAAATATCGCCGCATAAATCCTGCGTGTTTCCTTTTCTGCATCCAAACGGCATGGCACTTTCATCTTGCCGCATTAAAACTCCAGTGACACCGATTAGGGCCCGCATTTTCGGAAGATGGCCCAGTTCCGCTAAGCTTATAAATGATGCCAGCAAACCAAGTGAGTGGCCAATACTGTCAAACTTGGTATTGGCTGGGTACTGGGAGAAAATCGTTTGTAACTGCGAAGAAACGGCAGCCTTTATGTCACTAATATTTTTTGTGTCGGGGTACCTGATAATATGAATATTAGAGGCAGCTACCCCCAATGAAACAAGCGCCTGTGATGCGCGTGACATGTCTTTCATTGAAGAAGGAGTTAGGCCACCTCCGCCGTGGAAAAGAAGCTTAGGATGGACAGCATTTTCTTCTTGTTGTGGTGGGTTGACTTCTCCACTGCCGTCCCCTTCAGCAATGGCGTCTGAATTATCTTGTGCTTTTCTTGACATTGGTTCGGTGGATTTTTCCTGGGCGCACCCAAGTAATATCCAGCAAACTAAAATGGAGACCTTGAAAAGCATTAGACGCCTCGTGATGAAGTGACCTACGGCTATCGGATTAAACAGAGTCAAGCTTTAAAAAAAGATCACTTTTATTATTTTATCAATAATTTCATGACTTTGCAATCATGTCGAGGTGGTGATTTAATCGTGCAAAATCGGAAACTTTTGTGGAGTAACCAGGGAAAATGTCTCGTTATTATTTTACAGGGAAAATGTCCCGTCGAAATTATACAGCGATTTTGTCCTGTCATATTTTACAGCGATTA
>Ga0214923_10004971_pt1 | contig 15675 bp, 16 predicted proteins | sample LL1510_MetaG_FD_177993 | JGI IMG/M metagenome (GOLD analysis project Ga0214923, IMG submission 177993) | Freshwater microbial communities from Lake Lanier, Atlanta, Georgia, United States - LL-1510 | ecosystem: Environmental > Aquatic > Freshwater > Lake | place: USA: Georgia | collected...
GAAACAGATTACACAGAAATAATTGTTAGAGTTACCCACAAGCAAAAACAATTTTGGCAAGGTTTACCTAATAGAAATAGAAGAAAAATAATGGAAAAAGCAATTTTAGCATTTACAAAAAACAAATCATAATAATATTATACATTACATTACGTTACATATAATTATTTTATCCCTTCTGTTTATTCTAAACTTAAGCTGGTAATTTTAGATACTTTTTTGTATAATCGTTGCTAAAGTTTATTGCTTTATTATATCATAATGTATAGTAATACACAAAGATACTTATTATAACAGATTTACTGGATATTAAATTTTTGTTAAAAATTCTTTTATATTCGAAATAGTTATAGTTTTCCCTTTAGCTAACCACCATGCCTTAGTAGTTTCAAATAAAAATACATCAATGTCAGATTGATCAATTTTGTTTTTAGGTCTAAGTAGTCTAGTTATTAACTCATTTTCTACCTCAATAAATTTATTACCATTATTTAATAAGTAAACACTTTGCTCGATTATCTTGCCAAACATAACTCCCTCTTTATACAAAACTATGTAGCCTTTATTTTTTACCGCAGTAACATCAGGCATCGGTGATAATATTTCAAGGATCTTAGCAACAAATTCTTCGTGTATCATAAATTAATTGGTTTATTTTTATTAAAATATTTTAAATATACTATATTCGAATAGAATTGTACAAATAAAAATTATTATATTATCTATTTATTAACCTTTTTTCTGTATATTTCCACATACTAAATGATTAAACATTTTTTACTTCCTAGAAAATGGACAAATACTTAATTAGAACAATCATTATAATGATGACTTCTATAGGTCAAGTGGAGTATCGTATGCACGAGCAATTCACAGGAATTTATAGAGATGGAATATTGTTTGCCAAAATACATGCTGAAAGAGTTTATCTATTAAATAACCAGAATACATTTATTAAAATTGATAAAGAAGAAGAGATTAAAGACCAATTGAGACAAGCTTATAGTCTTGCTTTAGTATCTGCCTGAACTAAAAATATGAAACTTGATCTGTTTGCAACAAAAGGTACTTATCTTCTTGTTATTTTCAATTTTTATTATTGGAATCTAAAAATTGTGTTAGATTATAAGTTCCATAATCAGTTTGACAACTTTTAAGATAAGGCAATTATTCTATAGTTGCCTTATTTTTAACTAAATCACCTTTAGGTCAAATTCTAGCTTTTTTAATGTTTCCTGAATCGTATCCCTGTAATTAGTCTCTATCCATTGGAAAATTACCATTTTTAATTGAATTATTAACCCTTTGTGTATATATTCTGGCTACTCCTCTGGGTTAAACAACTTAGGAGAGACTAATAAAACTTAAAACTCAATTTCGATTTCTTCCTCATAATTATACCTTTCCTATTTGCTTATTCCTTTAAACTTCATTCCAAGTTCGTTAACAATTTTTTTTATGTTATCCCCGTATCGTCTTGTTACCTCTTGTTGAACAAAAGAATTTGGAACTATCAGCTCAATAGTTTTAGCATCCTAGTTAATAACGGGAATGAGCTTGCTAAACCAGTCGCCAATCTAAAGTATAATGGTGACATCAAGCCGCTGTATCCTTAAAGCAAACCGTCAGGTTTTTAACGTATCCTATCTTGCAACGGGATTCCTTCCCAAGGAAATTCATCCCATCGTATGTTTCCAAGTCCTCATATTCGAGTATTTTACCTTCAAAAGATATCTCATTTTTAAGACCCTGACGTGCCATATCAAACAAAGGGTTTGTTACCTGATTCTTATTGATAAAAACATAATCCGCTACAGGTTTCTTATTACCCGCCATAAAACGTGCCTTTTTTAGCGACAGGATTTCTTTCGGTTGACCAAAAATGTCATATTCTTTGATTACTTCCCCGATATTAGCCTTAAAGTATCTGTAGTCGTTCTTGCCGCCATTGTTAGTAGTTTTTTTCATACCCCCCTGAGTAGTAAATTGCCGAATAATTCCCTTAAACTCTTGCCCTTGGTTTTCTATTTCCTTCTGTATTACATCGCAGTAGTTAGCCTCCACCCATTGCTTAACAAACAAATTCGGAGCTTTTAGCTCAACTGTTCTAGCATCCTCGTCAATAACAGGAGTTAACTTACTAAACCAGTTATTGTATATATGAATGCCATAAGTTTTTATCAACTGGCGGCAAACATCCCCCCATGCGCTTTGTTGCAGTAGTGGTAGGTCTACTGCTTTTTTGGTCTGCAAGTTATTATGATTATTTGTAAAATTACGGACATTTTCTACCACGTATTCTACACTTTCGATGTCCAACTCCGAGTTGGAATAGATTGACCGGACCTGACTTAAAACGACCTCTTTCTCGTGCTCGTTTAACTCAACTGTACTTCTGAGGTAAATTCTCATAGTATTACCGACAACCTTAAAATCCTTGATGGTTGAGAGTAGTTCATAGCTACTTTTGGCTTCAAGAGTATTAGCGAGCCTTGCTTTTAACTGGTTCTCGGGACAAATATTGATAATGGCCTGTTGTTCCACCTCAGCTAGGTATCGCTCTATTTGCCTTTCCTGAGCTATTTCTGCGAATCTTTCTGTAGTATGGTTGGTTTTAATATGGAAATTAACATTATTGGTTTTTACGGCATCCCGTTTCTCATATCTCAATACTTTACCGAAATATGTCATAAACTGGGCTTTTGAGCAAAACGTGTTATCTCGTCGCCTTGACATGTCTAGGAGTATTTCGTTCATTGCCTGTAGGGTAAAACCCCGACCTGACAAGCTTTGTAATTTTGCACAGTACTCGTTGTCTAAAGGGTAGTGGTATCCTAAGTTTTGAGGCTCTTCGTACTGGTTAAAATGATAAACTCTTGCCTTACGCTCGGTGTTGGTGGTCTTCCTCCGCTGGTTAGAAACTCGCTTTTTAAGCTTAACAGGTCTAGCATGTTCTTGTGGGAATATAGCTACATCTGGCTCAATTTTTTTCTGTATTTTACTTTTTTGAGAATTTTGTAAAAAATTAGATTCGTGCGCATGCACGTTAGATCTAATACTTTCAGTATTATTATTTTCTATAGAGGGAAGAAAACAGGCTTGATTACTATGGTTCAAGGATTCGTCTCGCTCAATAAATTGTGCGGTAGAATTGTCTTCTTGAGATACTATTTCCTGTTTGTAATATACAAATTCATAACAGTGACGGTACTTTTTACCGTCAACAGTAATAGAATTATGGTAGGTAATCTTTAAGACGGTTTCCAATTGCTTTAGGATATTTCTATTTTGCCCTCTTTCGCACTGCGTAATGGTAGAAATATATTTATGATTTAAAAGTACACGCTCACCTTTTTCAAGTTTCTGTACTACAGGTGCTAGAATAGACTTTGCGTCTTTACTTAAGTGCTTGGCTTTTTCACGAATAGCTTCTCCGTTAGCTCTTTCGATTTTATCCCAATCAATATAACTCTTACGATAGCGGGCTTTCTCTTTTTTAAATGAGTAGAGTCTGCACAGCTGGTCTTGGTTAGTTTGAGCTTCTGGCTCCTGTTTTTGTAAATTTAACATTGTTTCTAAAAAATTTTGGTTAATTTTATTTTTTAGAAAAAGTACCGTTGACAAAAAGACAATATACCTATACACTCCAGTTGTTATACTAAGGAGTTTGGGTGCTTTCTCTCGTGGGTTGGCACTCTTTCTTTTTTATCGCTATTGTTTCTGATGTTTTAATTCTTATTTCCTACAAATTCTCTCCTTAACCTCCTAATTTTTACTTACATAACAAACAAGAATATTAACTATTTTAGTAAAAGCAAGATTTTTGTTGAAGATTTTATAAAAAACTTTATCTTGTAAGAGAAAGTAATTTTAAATTAATGTCTAAATTTTATAAAATAAAATGAAAAATAAAGAATTATTAATGAAGGCAATTGATAATTACGATATTTATGTTGCAACTCAAAAGATTACATTAAAAGCACTAATAGATCTCGCTATTGATGGAATAGTGACCATTAGTCCCACTGCTTTATCTAAGTTGATAAAAATAGGTAGGGGAGTGATATATCATAATTTGCGCATTTTTGAAGAAGATGGTTTTATAAAAAGTACAGGAAAAAGCCGTAATAGAACTACTCTATATAAACTGAATGAAGTAAGGCTCAACGAAATAGTAGAGATATATAATAAAAAATCAAAATATCTTTGACATTAAATCAAAAAATAGTTGACATTAGTCTTTTTTCCCTATATACTTAATCTATAAGCAAGGCATAAAAAAACGCCTGAAGCTGTGAACTTCAAACGTTTTTTATGTATTACTTATTGAGAATATTGTTACTTTCGACGGTAGATATTCTCAAGCTTTGTAAATTAACCCTACATATTGAGGATCACATGCATAATAGCAATAATTCCGCCTTAAGTAAAGATATAATCTTTGGGGCATCAAATCACACCAATATCAATTCAACATTTAACATTCCATCAAGCTTGGAAGAACTAAGCGTTACCAAGGCAAAAGAAGCTTTAACAAAGAACTTACTTGCGCCAACAGAAGCAATGCAGGTGCTTTCTAATTTAGAAGCCGCCAAAGAAGCTACTGAAATATTTAATGAGCGTAATAATGTAAAATTACCAGCTAATATAACAGAAACTCCTAAGTTTCATGAGGCTAAAAGTGAAAATGTAGAGCTATCTGATTCTGCTAAGGAAACTTTTGCTAGAATCGGTGAAAGGGCAAAGGGTAAATCTCTTGCCGAAGAAATAGAAGCATTGAAAAAACAGTTTAAACAAACATTTGTAAAGCAACAAACAAGAAGAGCTAGAAAATATAACATTCCTTTTGATGCAAGCAGCGTTGATTACCATCAGTTAAGTAGAAAGATTGACCAATACGAGTTTTTGCTTGATGAAGCAAAAAGATGGGACATTTTTTGGGACATCAAAATTTATGATCCTGTGGCATTAGAGCAAGAGCTAGAGGATGCTAGATCAAGATACTGGGAAGAAACTAGGGAGATGCGTAGTGATTACTTTTATTCTCGGAGGGTAGGAGTATGACTGCCAGAGAGACTTTCCTGCTTGATCGTAAACTTGGTATAGGGGGTAGTGATATTGCCCCCATCATGGGTCTATCACCGTATTCTACACCTTTAGATGTTTACAGAGAAAAAATGAGTCCAGAGGTGATTTATGAAGAAGAGGGTGAAGATTTAAAACGTGGAAAAAGGGTTGAGCGGTATATCTTGCAGGAATATTGCGAAGCAAATGACTGCAAGCTTGAAGTGAATTTACCTACCGTAATCCACCACGAGTATCCGTTTATGCGCGGCAATATGGATGCTAGAGTAGTCGGCCAGAATGTTATTGTTGAGGCTAAGTCCACTAAATGCCCGATTGCTAAATGGGAAGAGGGAATACCGCAGTATTACAGAACACAGATTGCATATTACGCAATGCTCTCTGATGCCGATAGGGTAGACGTTCCCGTGTTATTCAGTAATTGGCAATATGCCTGTTTTACTTATTGGCGAGACTATGAGTATGAAGCCCTTATCAAGAAAGCGGTTATAGATTTCTGGAATAACCATATTATCCCGGGCATTCCGCCCGAACCTTCAACACCCGCCGAGCTACAAACGGTTTACCCGAAAATAGAGAACGCAAAGACAATTAAAGCCGATAATGAAATCAGGGAAACAGTTAGCTTATGGCAAGAAACCTCAATTAAACGTAAGGAGCTTGAGAAGCAGGAGGAGAAGCTAAAAATTGAAATTCAAAGATTTATGGGTGATGCAGGTGTTCTTGATGCAGGTTTCTGCAAAGTAGCCATAAAAGAAAGAACGGCAAGCAGACTTGATATCAACAGTTTAAAGGCAATGATGCCTGATCTTTACAAAGAATATTCAAACGATAACACTTATAGAATTTTACAGATTATAGGAGGATGATATGAACTCGGCAATAATAAATAATACTAGTGTTGCACAGGAGCAACACACTATAGCATCCCTTCCTCAGGATGATTTACCCTTAAGTTTAAATGCCTCAGGTGAGCTGACAGGAGAGGAAAAAGTAGTTGTATCAATACCGAAACAAAAAGACGGAATATATGAGCTCTGTAGTGCAAGAAAAGATAAATTACTACCGTTTCTAAATAACAACACACTGCTGTTTGAAAAGCTAGCTAGGTCTTTTGCATGGGAAATCAACACCAATGATAAGTTAAGAATATGTAGTCAGTTATCGATCATCAATGCCTTTTATAAATGCTGTGAATACGGACTAGACCCTGCTGCGTCACTCGGACAGGCATGGCTTATTCCTTACAAGTCGACTATTGACTTGCAGATAGGCTATAGGGGTTGGCTTAAACTACTCTTTAGCAATCCATTAGTATCTAATGTTTATTCTTACGGAGTTTATAAGGATGATTTCTTTGAGTATGAACTTGGGATGAATCCTAATATTAAACATGTTCCGTCTAAAGAGAAGCAGCATAAGGATAATCTTGTTGCAACTTATGGAGTGGTAAAGCTTAAATCAGGTGAGGCACAAATAAAGGTGTGTTTCAGGGACGAGATTAATGAGAGTATGGAAAGTTCCCGTAGCTCACATAAACCAGATTCACCGTGGGTAACACACTTTGAAGCGATGGCGTTAGTCGTGCCTATTCGAAAACTGGGAAAGAATCTAGGCTTGCCGCTAAGGGTTGAAGACTTTGACGAAGGATTAAATCACGAAATTAAAAACATATAGGAGGTAAAAATGCTAACTACAGTAGAAATTGAATTAATAGGATATGTCGGTAAAAACCCAATATTTCCAAAACCTAATGAATACCCTAACTTTGTAACTTTTCCGGTAGGAGTATCCAGAACATGGAAAGACAAAGAGGGAAAAGAAAAAAAAGAAACTACATGGTTTGATTGCAATACTAATTCGGAAAACTTAGCTAAAGTAATTAAAGCATATGTAACGCAAGGAATGGGGGTGCTAATCAAAGGTTATCCGAAGATAAAAACTTACATTGATAAAGCAGGTAAAGCAAAAGGTTCTATTGAAATAAATATTAGCCACATCAATTTATTAACAAGTAGTAAAGAGAAGCCAAGTAATAATGAAGGCTCAAGAGAAAACTACATAACTGAAATAGAAGAATCATCTGTTTTTAATGATAGAATTCCGTTTTAAGCGGTTTGGTCAGCTAATCAGATGATAATAAATAAAAGTTTTGCCGGTATATAACTAAAGGTTATACCTAGATGATATAAATCAACTATTTAATAAAGTATAACTAACATGATGTATATTTTATGATTGATTCCATTTGCTAAATTCCAATTTTTGCAATTCCTGTGCTGAAATATAAAGATTTTTTACTATTTATTTATGACAGAGCTAAGTTTATTCTATTTAGATAAGTTAAAACACAACGTATCTAAAATTCTTGTTTTTACAATTATTATTTACAGTTTTTTAATAGTATCTTTGTATCAATATTATCAAAAAAAATTGGAAATGGAAAGAATACAACTACTACAAGATTACTGTAGTAAAATACTTGAAGTTAGTACAAATAAAATTGATCTATTAACACAACAAATATCATGTACGCTTCAGAATAACAATATTTCAATTAGGAATAATAATAGTGATCTTGAAGTATGTTGTGATAAATGTGTAAGTTATAACCTTCTTGAATTTGAAGAATTAATAGATAAGCATATACCTAAGTTTATCTACTATAAAATAGAATTGAATAAAAATTTTCTTTATTCAAATATTAATACCCAAAACTATCAAATAGAAAAAAGCTATTACCTTAATAGCCATAATCAATTAAGTGTTAGTTTGGCAATTGATAAATTATACTGGAATAAAATAGAAGTAGAAATAAAAAAACCTTTTTGGATTATAACTTTATTTATTCTAGTTAACATTTTATCATTTTATTTTTTTTCTAAAGTTTTATTTAAAAATTTTAATAAAGAATTTAGATTATATTATCAAAATAAATATAAAAAGGAGTTAGATCAACTTAGAGAGAGTCATAGTAAAGAATTAAAAAACTGCACAGATTCTCTGATGAATAAAATCTGGAATCTTAATTTTAATAAACAAAAAGATTTAGAAATTAATTGTTTACTTGCTATAGAAGCTAATAAATTATCATTAACTGATGAAAACACTAATAATCAAGAATCCATACTCAAGGACAGTAGATTAAAAAATTTTAGTGATAAAATACCTTGTTCCATAATTTTATATCAAGAAAATAAAATAGAGGAAATCAATGCTGTTCAGTTAGTTGAATTATTTAAGGATAGATTTGATCAGGAAAACGAGAATATTTTAGTAGAAATTATCAGTAGAGTAAGAGTAGTTAATTTTTCTTCTAGAGCAGCATTATATCAAATCATCTATAGTATAATTAGTTATTTAATCTTTATAATAGATAAACGCTCTTCTATTACTAAACATAATATTAAATTAATCATTGATCAAGCAGAAACAGTTATAAAATTGTATTTTGAATATGATGGTTTACCTATAACTGAAGAAAAAGAATTACTAAAGATGTCAAATAGCTTTTTTAAAACACACGCCAATCCATTTTTATTAAATATAAATCAAGTTTTTAGTATATTAAGGAATAATGGATTTGATTGTAATATAAAACATAATCGTTGTAATATAATAGAAATTTTACAGAAAAACCCAAAAGGCCCTGAGCAGACAGAAGGTAATATAATTCATCTATCCACATTTATTAAGGAGAAGAAATGAAGGAGTATTTACTATTAATAATAGTACTAATGATATATAATAGTTCGTTTGCTAATGAAAGAATATCTAACTTAGTTATACCAGTAAGTTATTTTGTTGATCATGTGAAACAGCTTGACGATATAAAAAATAACCTTAATAAATATCGTCAAGCAAGTATTGTAGGTACCAGCGGTATCGGTAAGACCCAATTAGCTAGAACTTATGCTTATGAAAATCAAAATCAATATTCTCTTATTTGGTTTTTTGATTGTAATTTAGATATAAATCACGAATTTGTAAAATTAGCTAAACAGCTAAATCAAACAGTTAATGCTGGTTTATCAGAAGAACCGAAACAATCCCAAAAGGCGGTACTGGATTATTTAACTCATAAAGATAAATGGTTATTGATATTTGATAATTTAAAAATAGGTGACAATAAGAAAGTTAAAGATTTAGTGGAATGGGAGCATAATGGCCATGTGATATTTGCTTCTCAAGAAAAGGGTATTATCCCTCATGTGATACAGCTAAAGAATTTTAATAAAAATGATTGTATTACTTTAGCAAATAGTATTTTAGAAAACTCTTCTCATGATATAGCAGATTTTCTTGCAACAAGTTTTAATGGTTATCCAATATTGATAGTACAAACTGCACAGTTATTAAATCAGGTAAAAGGGCTTGATTTGGAAATGTATAAAAAAAAGGCCTTACAGGCAACAGATAAAATCAAATTAAATTTATCTCTAGCAATTAATGAGTTAACACCAACAGCAGTAAATTTATTATATCAAATTGCTTTGATTAATAACCAATCATTTTCAAAAGATTTTTTGAGTTATATTACTAGTAGTAAGAAAAGTTTAGATGATGATATCTACAAAATTTCTAAATTTGCCCTAATATCTAATACTATTCATAGTGAAACTAATCCAATATTTGAAATGCACGATGTGATTGCTCAAACGCTTATTGCAATGATTGAAGATAAAAAGGTTAAAGGAATTTTGGAAGAACTAATTGATAATCTAATATTAGCTGTACCTAAAGATATAGCAGATTTTCATGTATTTCGTAGTGGCAAAACAATATTTGAAAATTTTAAAGTGCTTTCAAAATATACTGAAAGGTACAATATTGATTTGTTGAAATCTATGGGTTTAAAACTCTATTTGATGACTCAGTATAATAATTATTCTGATTATTACGGCGCAGAAAGATTGGTTTTATGGTTTAATAAAAATGATAATGCACAGAAATTTAAGCCATTATTTATGAGTAATGATGAAAAAGCACGATATGCTGATTTTTTACAATCAATAGCACGTTATTATAGAAATAGGGATGCTGATTTCAATAAATCCATGCAATACATTATGAAAGCAAAGGAAGTATATGAAGGTGTAAAGGGATATGAAGACATTAAAGGTGATTTATATTACCAGCTTGTTATGAATGAACTTAAGATTGGTAATATTAGCAGCGTAAACGAATATATTGAAAAATTAAAAAATACTAATTTCAATAATAATATTGAGTCCATGTTATTTTATTTGCAGGGTAAATATGAATTGGCTTTAGAAAGAATAGATGCAGCTACTAAAATTCGCCTTAATAAAATAAAGTCTAATGATTTAGTGCTTACGGCAAATTACCTTTTGAGAGCACAAATATTAAATTGTCTTGGGGAGTATCAAAAAGCATATTTTCAAGCTGAACAGTTATACAATATGCATAAACCTAACAAGAAGGAAGATCACCTGATATTTGGACGAATTTATATACAGATGGCTAAAAGCGAATTAGGCTTGGGAAATATAAATAAGGCTTACGATTATATCACAAAAGCCATAGCAATATTTTTAGCAGATGAAAAAAGAAATTCAAAAAGTAATGATATCTCTAAAGATTTGGATTTAGCTGCCGGCTATGTAGTACAAGGCGATATTTTTAATACCCAAAATGATCTAAAACGTGCAATAGAATCTTATAAAAAGGCCCAAGTGATATATTTTTATTTATATAGAGATAGAAGCAAGAATATTGCTCATGTGAGTTATTTATACATGCAAGGAGCTAAAACATCTTGTAAGGCAAAGGACTTATATAATTATAATAAATTTGGTAAACCACAAGTTAGAGAATTTGGAGTAAATCATCCTAATACTGTTGATATGTTTAAGTATTGTGAGCAGTATAATATGGATTTGTGGACTAAGAAAAATTAAGATTTATTATGCTTATCTATGATCCAGTGAATAAATCTTTCATCAATATATGGTGGATCAACTTTAACAGAATATTGATATATTTCTTTGATTAGAGAATTTAATTTATCAATAGTAAAACTTAAGTTTTTATTTATAATAATATCAATTGTTTTAGAGGTAACTTCACTAAATATTTTCATTTGATTTTTATCTAAAGCATCAATATTTATTTCATTATCTGATAATATAAATTCCAAAGAAACATCCAGAGCTTTAGCAATAGCACGTAGAGTATTAGCAGTAGGATTTTTTGACGCACCTGTCAAAATGCTATTAATAGTGTTTTTATTTAATCCAGTTAATTTTTCAATATCTGAAATAGTTATATTTTTTTGAGTCATTAACTCGGAGAGCTTTAACTGTAAATTAGCCATATAACTTAAATTTTTAAGATTACTTTTATGGTCAGATATTACCGCATTCTATTTAAAAATCAATTTGTAAATCTATTTTTAAATGGGCTATTATGCAACTATGTTTAGTAGTAATAGTAGTATATTAAATAAAGAATATTGTTATTGATAAATAACTATATTACAACTACTATTATATAGTATAGATATTTATTATATATAAATTATAAAGAAACTAACTTTTATGTAAATTAATTTGAAATTGCTAATTATAAACCGATAATACTGTTCTATTATTAAAGTACCTATCGGTTAAATAGAAAAAAACAGCATTCTCTGTAGGTCGCCAAACTTTAAAGAGAATACTGATTTTATAGAACAACATAGTAATATGAATATACCAAATAAAACTTACCGGTACAATAATATATATGTAACGGTTCTTAAATTAAATCGAATTTTATCTGATTTAGCAGGAATTATCCCTGTTTTATTTTGTCAATTATTTCAATCAAGCGTCAAAAAACAGCAGCATTTATGCGGTTGCCGGTTTTTCCGGTTAGTAGGGGGTGCTGTATGAATTCATTTTGCAGACAAGTCCTTATAGCCCTTGTAATACCCACCCTGATTATTGTAGGAGTTAACGGCATGGTGTTTGCTGCCGGAGTTAATCCGCAAATTGCCAATATCAGTTACTGGTATGGGGATGATGATATTAGAGCAGTTATTAAAAGCCGTCTTGGCGATAGTGTGTATATTGCTCCTGCGGTCCCAAACAACGCAGAATTAATCAAGGCCTCAGCAATTGCAGCTTTGCTTGAGGCACAAGCGGGAAGACCAGCATTGATTCCGGTTAACTTAAATAATAATCACTGGACGGGGATTGCAATCAGGACAAAGGCTGATGGTAATATTATCGTATTTTACAATGATTCTTTCGGCACTCCTGTTGGCGGGGAAGGTAGTGAGAGCGGCCAGTATATTGAGGCCATAAAAAAGATTCTACCTATGGCCGAAATTGTTGACCTTCGAGTTCACCAACAGAACGACGGATCGAGTTGCGGTGCATTTACGGCTGAGAATCTGATAGCCTTAGCGGGTTTAAACCAAGTAAATCTAACGCCTGAAGTGGCAAGAGAGTTACTTGCAAAAATTAACGACGCAAGAACCATCCGTATTCTGCAGCTTGGAAGCCTCGAGGCAAAAATAATAACAGCTGCTGAAATAATAGCAGCAAGCCTAACCGGTAAGTATGTGGAAGCAGTCAGCGAGGTTGCCTTTTCCGATATGGCAAATGTTGCGGGAGCTACAGCGGACAGGCTTACTCATCTGTATTTGATTGATACCGGCAATATGGGTGTATCCGGTGGAGATGAGGAATCCAGTTACGGACTGTGGGTTCGGGGAAGTTATGGAAGCGGGATATTAAAACCTCAGAATTCGTACAGGATAAAGCAGAAATCTACGGGAGGATCTATCGGTTTTGATAGTAAGTTGGATGACGATACCATTATTGGTATTGCTCTAAATTATAATCAAACAAAACTTAAACCAAAATCCACTTCTGAAACCGTAGTAAGCAATATCAGTAACAATACCGGTAGCAAGTTTAGCGGTGATATCAGATCAATTATTGGGAGTCTTTACGGAAGTATCAACATGAATGAAAGGCTAGTACTCGGTGGTGAGATTAGGCTCGGTCAGGTTGACTCTAAAGTCAACTACCACTCCCTGATTAATGGCAATAACAGATTCAAATTAAAAGGGGAATTACTCGGGGGATCTCTGGTAGCTGATTATTATTACCCTATAGCTAAACTTTTTGTCGTCCCAAACCTTGGCATATCTTATGAGACCATAAGGTTCAAGGGCAAGGATCAGGGAAATCTGAAGATTGAAAAGCTTGCTATTCGAAGACCTGCAATTACAGGAGGACTTGCTCTAACAGGAGTTTTTGAAATTGGAGAATGCCAATTGATCCCTGAAATCAGAGCAAGTTATGAAGCAGGGTTTTCCCCTAAATCAAACAGACTAAAGATAAAGAATAGCGGCGGTATGGTTCTTTCCGATTACAGGATACCGATGGCAAAAGATTCATACAGAGTTGGAGCAAGTATGGGGATTGCTTTTTCAAGGTTTGAGGCAAGTGCCGGTTATGAGCAGGCACGTTACAAGCGTTACTTAGGGAACAGCTTTTATGGAAAGCTGCGGATCAACATTTAACCAAAGAAAAAGCAATTATGGAAAACAAAGGAGAAGAAATCAAGGAACTACTTGGTCATATTCTAAACCAACTGGATCGGCTGGAGCAGAAAATAGAAAAACAGAATGAGGATGTAAGAATCTTTCTTGCAGGTAAAGATTCGAGCTATGAACCGAGTAGCCTCCTAATTGCGCAACAGAAGGCAACAAGGACTTCAGTAGAGTTGCTAAGAGAAGAGATCGAGGAGCTGCATCAAATAATTAAGGTGATTTTGAAGTGAAAATATTAAACAAAAATAATGTAAAAACGGAGAAATAATAATGGGAAGAACAAACAATCAGTTAGACAATATCGATAAATCCATAGGTCATAAAATCTATTCTTTAAGGTTAGCAAAAGGATTATCCCGTCAGCAATTATCAAAAGTAATTGGGGTGACTCACCAACAGCTACAAAAGTATGAAAATGGAAGTAATAGGATTTCTGCTTCAAAGCTAGCATTAATCGCTAAGGCTCTTGATCGGAGAATATCATATTTTTACGAAGGTTTTAAAGCAGCTGATAACGTCCCGCTGGAAACGGAAAATCAACGCCTTTGTATTGAGGTAGCAAGAAATTTCAGGCGTATTGCTAATAGGGAACATCAGGACGCAATCAATATTCTGGTAAAATCTTTGCTCAAGGGAATCCCTGCATAAATAAATCAAATTAATCAAAGGATAAAAATTAACCCTAAAGGAAAACATGAGAAGAAACAACCAACAAAGTTTATTTTGGTCGGTATCAAGACCAATAAAATATCTTGGTTTAACGGTGGATGAATGGCTTGTTGCTTGCTTAGGTGTATTGCCGGGTATTGTGTTTTTAAATAATTCAAATATTCGCTTAGGCGGTAGTTTTTTAATTAGCGGTATTACTTTGTGTTTTTTATTCAAAAAATATAAACGATTAGCACAAAGTTTTAAAATCAAAAGCTTCCTGATTTCAAAAAATGCTTTGAGAGCTCCAAGTACATATCCAAAAATGCTGAATAAAGAAAAGGTAGGAAAATGAACCATAAATGGAAAACAGCTTCTTTGGAGGAAGTAGTTAAATACAACAAGTATCTATTAATGACTACAGTTGTTTTAAGCATCTTGTGCTTGCTACAAAGCTTTGCTCTTTTTGGTAAAGAAGAAAAATGGGTCATTGTTCCGAGCAATGATATAGATAACAAAATGGAGATTTCCAATGCCAGATTATATCCAAGTTATTTAAAGCCATGGGCGAGGAGTATAGCAAGAGAAATGTTTACGACTTCTCCTGATGAAATCATAGAGCAACATGCACAGATCAGAAAAATCAGTTCCAGCAACAATGAGTTAAACAAATTCTTTGCAAAGCAAATGTCATTCATCAAGGGAAGCAATGCAAGTTCAGCATTTTATACGAAGAGTACAAAAATGGCGGATGAGGGAGTAATCGTCACTGGGACGTTACATTATTGGTTTGCCGGTTCTGATGAGAAAATAGCATTAGAGAAGAGTTATTTAATTTCATACAAGGAAGCGGCGAAAGGGTTGATTTTGCTTAAGAACATTACTGAAGTAGATGTTTTGCCTAAGCAAGAAGTTAATTAAAAAGAGGATTTACGTAAGAGATGAATTATTTAAAAAAATTATCTGTAGTTTTGATAGCCGGTGTTGCACTAAGTGGTTGCGCAGGAAAAGGATCAAGAGTTAAGCAAATCAAAAATTCCCTCAAGCCAAGACAAACTAGCGAATTGATAATGCCTACAAAAGATCATCCAGTGGGAGAGATGTTTAAGAGCACGATCAAGCAGACGAATTACGAGGCATTAAACCTTAAAACCAAACTATCAAATAATAGTTATTTAATAGATGAAGAGAAGTCTTTTGAAATAGTGATTTCAGAACATGGATATACAAGATTTTCAATTGAAGACGAGAGAATCACTGATGTATTCATTCATCCGCAAGAAAATATCCAGTTAAAGATACACGACCAAGGATATTTGATCATTGTGCCAAAACAGCTAGAGGAAAATTTTAAGGAGAATGGGGAGATAGAA
>Ga0214923_10004972_pt1 | contig 15674 bp, 26 predicted proteins | sample LL1510_MetaG_FD_177993 | JGI IMG/M metagenome (GOLD analysis project Ga0214923, IMG submission 177993) | Freshwater microbial communities from Lake Lanier, Atlanta, Georgia, United States - LL-1510 | ecosystem: Environmental > Aquatic > Freshwater > Lake | place: USA: Georgia | collected...
TCAATTGTTCCCTTAGTCTTTGATGACCAAGCCATTGCTTTGTAGATCTCACGTTCCCTCCAATGGTTAGGATTGGAATAGTGAGAATCTACGGTAACAATAAGTTTAAGACCTGTTCGCTTTGATAGTTCAATAAGATGGTAATTTACCAAATGTTGAGGAACAAGACGATTCATCTGGAGTTCGATGTAATAGTTCTCTGGTCCACCAAGAACATCAACAAATCGATCTGTGATGATCTTTAGTTCAGATTGAATCTTTTCAAGATTATAGTTTGTTACTTCCCATGTTCTCCACTGAACTGATGGATCTTGGTTGTCAAATACAACCTTTGCAAGACGACCACCAATGCAAGCAGAGCTCGCAACAATGTTACCTTTTGCATGACGTTTTAGAATATCAAAGTCGATACGAGGATAACGATAAAAGCCATCAATATAGCTTTCCGAAACCATCTGGAAAAGGCTCTTAAGACCAGCGTTGTTCTTGGGTAGAAGAACAAGATGGTTGCGCTGCTTTAGAGGATCATCAAATTTTTGTTCACCTTTTGTTTCAGCTTCAATCTCAACAACGGTACCTCCAGCTTCTTCCTCAGAAACTTCTTTTCCATGCTTTGTATCCAATTCAGCTTCTGTATCAGCAAGTTCATTGCCAATAGATGACATAGCAGCTTGAAGTTGCTTGTTAGCTTTTTGAACTTGAACAAGCTTGGACCAATCGGAAAGAGAATCGATGAAATAAGCTTCAACGCCGGGAATGGCTTTAAAGTTTACACCTTTGTCTTTGAGTTTCTTGGCATGGATTTGCTGGTGAGAGATACCTGCCATAGTCCCGTGATCGGTTAGAGCGAGAGCATCCATGTTGTTGGACAGAGCATAATCAATATGTTCTTGTGGAAGGCCAATAGCGTCTCCAATGCTACCAACACATGAATGAGAATGCAAACCCACGAAACGATTAGGTGTTTTGATCATTTTTCCCAGTTTTCTATTGTAAATTGATGTTGACTCTTAAGGTTATTATAACAGACTTTATCTACAATCTCAAGCTTTATGCTTGGATACTGCTCTTGAAACAATCTTATTTTTTCTGCACCTTTTTCTGTTAACCAACCTTTGATTTCGATATGGGTTCCGTCTTCTAGGATGAAATCTGGTGTATAAGATTTACCTAATCCTAAGCTATAGGTTATAGTCTCATATTTCCACTTTATATTTTGGCTATTTAAATAACGAGCATAGTTGGCTTCCCATGTTGAACGGAAGAAACACCCTATATCTTCTCTAAAGCCTTTTTTTGATCGAGAATGCATTGTTTGGCTTTTTAGTGCTTTTTTCGAAAGAGCTTGCATTTTTTCTATAGAAACATATTTTCCCTTATGAATCTCTGATATTCTCTTTCTTCCTTCTGGTGTTTGGGACCAGTGACTCGCACCGCTTTTTTTTACAGATGTTTTTCTACGATTTTTTATCAATTGTTTTTTTTGCTCTATGGTTGCATTTCTCCACCAATCATGAGCTTGATTTAGTGTTATTTCCCTATCTCCAGAAGCGTATTGCTCTTTTAATGTTTTTGATAGTTTTTCATTTTGGTTTTGTGTTCGCTCATATGAGCCGTTTTCTTTTCGATTAGCCACTCCATAGTTGTAAGCACATTCTTTGCTGCATGTTTTACCTACTATGCGTTTTGTAGCGTCAAAATATGGATTTTTACACCAATGACAAATCTTATGCCTACGTGCTTCTCTTTTTGCTTTTTGTTTTTCGTTGTGTTTGATTTGATTTTCAGTTTGAGCCATAGTCTCTTATAGTAACCTCTTACCATAAGTAGTATGCCTATGCAAACCTACTTGTATTAGTCTACAGTGCTGTGAGCGTGAAGACCAACGAAGCGAGAGGGTTTAATGTTCATAAGATAAGTGTTAGTTTATTATATCCTTATCATTTTTTAAAGCATATTTACGTTGTGGAACATAACCAGTAGAAGAGAGAAAAAGATGAAATTATATCCTATTCTTTTTGAAGTAATTGTTGAACCAAAAAGAAAAAATCCAAAAACCATTTCACAACTTGGGATTCAGCTTGATAAAGGCATTGATAACATCAAAGCTGTTTATAACGAAGCTTTGCCTGAAGAAAAAGATTATTGGGGTCGTTGGTATTACAATGCAAAGCAAGATGTACAAGAGCTTGCTGACAAATATGGAATTAATTTTCCTGTTATGGCAGCGGTAACTGCTGTATTGTCACCGGGAAACAAATGGCTTGGAAATTTAACAGCGGCAGAAAGAGTTGTAAGAAGATTTAAAGATACAACTCTAGAAATAAAGATTAATGCATATGGACGCAACATTGTAAAGGCATTGAAAATTCTTGAAACTGGGGATCTTGGTCTTGTAACGGGACCAAAGGTGTCTGTGTTTTTCAAGAGTTTAGTTGATCCAGAATCTGTTGCTGATGATCTTGTGTTGGATTCTCATGCAATCAACATTTGGAGAGGACTTAAAAGAAATCTCAAACAAACCGAAAAGCCATCAATTGAAACAAGACAAAAGATGGTTGCGGATTATAAACAAGCAGCTTCTGAGTTGGGTGTTCGTGTTCAAGCTCTTCAAGCTATTACATGGTATATTTGGAAATATACAACAAACCCACCAAAAGTACCAGATATTACATTACCTGTAAAAGCTAAAGCAAAACGCAGCCGTAAAGTTGTGGACGTTGTTCCATCTGATTTATCAGATAAAGATCAAACAACTGGAGATTGATGATGCTGGTTGTGAAGCGTTAGTTGTTTTTTTAACTCTTTCAATTCCGAATCAAGCTTTTTAACTTCTGAGCGTAACGCTCTTACTTCTTCAAGAATTACTCTTAAGTAATTGTTTTGCAGTTCATCATTTTTTGTTGTAGAAGCCATTGTTGTTATTCCTCTTCATCTTTTGAGCGACGAGCACTATAAACTTTCTTATAACTTTTCTTAAGAATTGGCTTAAGATTCATTTTGGCAGCAAACTGTGAACTTCCATTTTTCCAATTTACACGAATCATTGCAGATTCAATATTATCGTACCCAACTGTTCCTTCATAACGAGTACCATACATTTCTGTATAAACAGCTTGCCCAGGCATAAAAATAGGCCAAGGTGGAATCCAGTTTGGATCTTTTACTTTGCTTGTAAAGTCAAACTTGTATTCTGGATAAATCTTTTTATCATTATCATCATATTCGACTGTAGCTGCTTCTGGAGTTACAATAGACCCAGAAGCAGCAGCTTTTTGTCGTTCAATTAGTTGCTTTCGCAATGCAATCTCTGCGTCACGTTTTTCTTTAGCCTTTGCAGCAAGTTCGGTGTTTGATGGCCGACCACGCTTCTTTGTTTCAGACTTTTCTGTTTTCTTTGTCTTGTTTTTTGTTTTCGATGTTTTTGCTTGCTTTTCTGGCTTTGTAGTTGACTTTTCTTTTGCACCAAAGATAGAGTTGTACTTACGCATGTTTATCTCATTGAGAACGGTTAGTGTTTAGAACTTGTGATAGGAAATGTTGCAAGCTAGTATAGCCCCGGCCTCCATCCTCTTCGAGGAAAGAAATAATCGACCCATCTGTTGTCGCAGGGAATACAAGGACTTCTGATCCCGAATATGGTACATTTGAAAATGATGCAACGTATGTGTTGCCATTTCGCTTTAACACTGCTTTATCCATGCTAAGAAACTTTACAAGTGTATAAGTGTTCATATTGCACCTTTCTTTTTTATAATAGCAGACAAAAAGCCAAGAATAAAGAATATTTATCGCTGATTGAAGGAGTATTTCAATGACTAAAATAACCATTAACCAACTTAAGCGTCTTATCCGTGAAGCAATGGAAGAAAATATGAGTGACAAAAACGAGTTGTACAGTTTATACAGCGACATGTATAAAGAGCTTTACAACATTCGTCCACGCTGGCTGCACCCTGATAATGTATCAGTAGAACAACTTCGTGATATGGTTGCCCATCTCGAAGAAATTTACCCAGAAGAAATGGACCGTCAAAAGCAAGACGAAGAAGAAGAAAGAGAATATTTTGAGCAAATGGTAAAAGACGAAGAAGAAAAAAAAAGAGAAAAGACCGAGCTAGGCTTTGAAGGTGATGACGAGGAAGGATTGCCAATGCGTAGCGGTATGGGACGTAGACTTACAGAAAACCTTAAAGCTATTGTTCGTGAAGCCTACGAAGCAGCTTGTATGGAATGTGGTTATGAAGAAAGCGTAGAAGACGAATCTGTTCAATCAAAAGACATGGACCATCGTAAAGATGTAATGGGTTTGGAAGAAAAAGCTATTGAAGAAATTCTTGCCGAAGCCAAGAAATCAATGCGTCTTGGTCAAGGCGGTAGATTCAAAAAGCTTACCGATAAGCTTAAGAGCCAAGGCAAGAGTGAAGAATCAGCAAAAGCCATTGCTGCATCTATAGGTCGCAAAAAGTACGGTAAAGCTAAAATGGCTCACTGGTCCGAAGCTGGCAAAAAACGTGCTAACAAGGAATGAGACATAATCAATAAATGTTAAACGGAAAAGGGGAGCAAAAGCTCCCCTTTTCTTTTCATGCTTTGTCAAAAGCACCGCAGCTACAAGCGTGCCAATCTTGCCACCAACTACAATCGTCGGTGTGATCTTTAGCTTCTTCTTCTAATAAGATTTGAGCTTCCATAGCCATTTGTTCTAACTGTTCCTTCGTGATTTCTTCGTACTGAAAAGCTGGATACGGTCCAACATATACCAACTTTTTTGCAACCCAAATGTTTTCGATTTTTTCCATTTTACTATTCCTTTTTCCTGTTGCAGGATTTCAAAATCAAACAAAGTGAAGATTGCAACATTTATTGTTTTAGATTGTCGCTATTGCTGTGAGGTAAAATAATTACAATCTTTGTATAAAGTTATCAATAAACTCAATGAAAGTAAACTATTTAGTTTCTATGTCAACCAAAAAACTTAATCAAAAAATAGATGAAAATATTCTCAAGAATATTTTTCAAAAATTTACTCAACCAAAGTCGATTCCACAAAATTTTTCAAAACCATCTGGAAGTGAATTGTTCAGACCAAAATTGAAATCTTCAAGAGGTGGACCAAGAACTTCTTCTCTTCTTGCATATCGTGACACACCAGAATTTAAACAATCGCATGGACCTTCTTCTCTTATAATTGATAATGAAAGTATTATGAACGCAATATTTCCAATAATTTCAAAAAAATCAGATCCAAAAAGTTTTTTTTCGGCTTTATATAGCAAAGATAAAGCATCAAGTGCATTAAAAACTTTTACAAATTTATTAAAAAATTACATTAACAATCCAGTTTATTTGGACCAATCTGATTTAACAAAAGTTTTTAACCTTATTGATGATGTGTATCAATACACACAGTATGAACCTTTAAAGCAAATTTATACTGATTTTCAGAATACCATAAAGAGAATGCGTCAAGTAAATGAGAATTTGAAGCTAATATTCAAAGCTTATTTGAAAAATTTGATTCTAGAATCAACCTACTAAATGCTGGTCTTCTTTATATTCTTTAATTGCTTTCCATAGCAGCCGAATCAAAGATGTATCAAATACACCGTAACAGTCATACAAAAGAACCCAACAAGTGTCTTTGCTAATAACTCCAGGTGCTTCTTGGCAGAGCAGAAACCAACGTGTTGAAATCGTGTACTTTTGCTTGTTATTCATATTTTTAACATGCAAATAACATTTTAAACGTTATTTTGTTTTTCTGCGGAAAATACGTTTTTGATCTTTGCTTCGAAAAAGTCTTCTTTTGAAGAAGACTTTGCAAGGTCATTGTAAATGAACAATGGTACATTATAATACCAATATGATTCTTTATTTACTGTAATATGCAAAGTTTGTTGCTTTCTATTGTAGGATGCATACGTAATCATTGTTTTACAATCCTTTCTTGGCCCATTCACCCCAAACGAACAAAAGCAGTTTTGCTTCAGCTTATTTTCCTTGTATGTATTCCATACAAGTTCAGCTTCTTCCCTAGTTGGTATACTATTATTTAATATTAGTTTGCAGTCTACTCTATTTATACGCTCGGTCAGCCCTCATTTAGCTCAAGGTGTAGGAATCGAACCTACATCGCACAAGTTAACAGCTTGTTGCATTGCCATTATGCTAACCTTGAATAATCAAACATATTAATTCATCGTTGTAACGGTCCCAATTCTACGGCTTTACGTTAAAAGTAGTAGAGCAAAAGACTTTATTTAATTGGTGGGTCTACTGAGATTCGAACTCAGATTTCAACAGATTAAAAGTCTGGCATAATAACCATTATATTATAGACCCATTTTTTTGATTAAGTTAAGTGGTAGGCCCATCGGGACTTGAACCCGCATCTAACGATTATAAGTCGTTTGCTCTAACCAATTGAGCTATGGGCCTGTTTTCTTTACCCTACTCTTATAATCTAACAGTTATTAATCGTTTTGTCAATCTAATTTTTATTTTTTCTCATTTGCTGCATTTTCCAGTATATTTGCAGCTTGGTAACACAAAAACAATAGATCTTGATGAAAATACTTACCTAATCCTTCTGCGATTTGTTTTTTGCTATGACCGTAATGCATTCTTGTTCTTATTGCTTTAATGCATTCTTCTATTGTTACGTCTTCCATTATTTCTTTTTTTTCCAAATACCTTTAGCTTTTGCTATATGCTCAACAATTGTTGCAAGTATGTAGAGAACAGTATAGGCAGTCATTAATCCAATGAATTTAAGATTAAGATAATAGTCTCTCATATTGAGTAACTATTTTATGTTTTGCGGAAGCGACAGGATTCGAACCAATGACCCTATGCTCCCAAAGCAATGCTCTACCAGACTGAGCTACACCCCGTTATTTATCCGTCCTAATGAGATATTGTTTTGTATCCTAATCGTTTTATTGTTCAATGTCCAAACTTCACCGTTATCCATTGCACACACATACAACAAATCGTGTTCTTGTGAGTAATCGATAACTAGAAAGGCAAATCCTTTCATTCCATCCGAAACACGGATTATTGGTAATGTTGGATTTAGTTGAAGCATCATGGATCTAGTTCCTTATCGCAATCAAAACAGTGATCACTTTCTGGTCGAGTTACCAACTTTGTTGTTCCATCTTTTTGTTTTAGAACAAACGTGCAAGTTGCTGCATCATATTCGATTAGTTTTGTACAGTTTTTGCAGCTATATGTTTGCGGTGAAAATATTTTGATATTTCCACATTTTCTACACTTGAATGGATCACTCCTCCAAATACTGCTATATGTTGTCTCTTGATTGCAATGTTCGCAATACGCATTACGGTATAGCATATTTTACTCCCAAGGGGAGGGCAACGGTGTTAGCGACTGCGTTGCCCAATCATGTCTCCCATGCTCTTGGATGCTCCACAACAAAGAACAATTAACAATGAACGTGTGCCTTTAGGTTTTTATCCTGCAAAAGCGCCTCACCCGTTTATCAGGTTTAAGCAAGGTCCGACTTTTGTTTTGGTTCACATATCAGCGTTATTAACCGTTTTAATTGGTTGAGAAAGCGTGCCGGGTTCACGGCAACATCCTCATGGGTTTTCGGAACGATCCTTTCTCATGTTCCTACATTCTATCAACAGATCTCTCTGCTCTTAACCTTTATTCTCGGACAACCTTCATGTTGCCCTGTGCAATCAGGCTTTTAATCTGCGTGATCAGATCATCTAGGCCGTCTCTCATAGCAACCAGCGTTTGCATGTCACCCGTACTATATGCAAGACAGGCAACAGACGCATCTTCGTTTCTCGCCCGTGCTTGCCATTGCTCCATTTGCTCTGTCGAGAGAATCGATGCATGAATCATGTCTCTCTGAGCTTGATATACACCCTTCAGCTTAATGATCTCTGCAAGAGAGTGCTCGGTCCCAGTTGGTGATCCGACCGGGTCTTCCTTGAGCACCAGAAGAGTGTTAACGTTATGCTTCTCTTGCAACACCTCTAGTTTTGCAAGAGCTTCAACGTGCGCTCGACGACGCCAGTATAGTTCAGCGATCGAAATGTTTGGCTGTGTTGCCCCCGGCAAAGCAAGAGTGGCCTTGCTCACATGAACAATTGGGCTCTTCTGAATCTGACGATCCAGTTCCTTTAGCTGCCGCTTGGATGTCTCGATCTTTTCTCGTAGTTCAAAACCGTTCATTTTGCTGTTCCTTTACCGTTATCTGTTTGTGCAAGCGGCGGGACTCGAACCCGCATGATCTCTCGACCGGAAGATTTTAAGTCTTCTGTGGCTAACCAGTTACACCACGCTTGCAAAGTACCCTCGATCAGACTTGAACTGATACGCCTTTCGGCAGTTGCTCTTGAGGCAACCGTGTCTGCCATTCCACCACGAGGGCTTTGTTATCTATGTTCTTACTCTAACAGTCTCTTATTCGTTTGTAAATCTATTTCAGATTTTTTCTGAAATATTCAGTTTAATTGAAATTCAATCGAGATAGCCTCTCAGGGGAGACTCGAACTCCCATAAACCTGTTTAGAAGACAGGTGCCTGATCCAGTTAGACTACTGAGAGAAACTTTACATTATTTTAGAAGACAGAGCTGGTAATGGTTTACCTTACATCTTAAAGTTACCAACTAATATTTTTGTTCTAAAGGTTATTTTGGCTTTTCTAAGGCAAAATGTTTTCGATGGTAGTTACGGCTACAAACTTAGTTTCAACGCCCGTATAATGCCTTTATATTCAAGCAACAGGGTTGTTTAGTCTTCTTTGCCCAACGAGAAGAACAAGCTAACAAACAAAGCAATAAATACAACGATAAATTGAGTTAATGTCATGTTAATCTCATATATTCCCAAGCGGTTGATGCACGCTTCATAAGGCGTTTAACATTTTCTGGATTTAGCCGTTTTTGAACTTGTGGTCGCAGATTTGCTATTAGTTTAGTTGCGAACTCTTGTGGAGTGTTTCCTACAATGTTATTCCACTCTTCTACTGTTTCAGTTTCAAGTAACTTGTTGTATAAGTCACTCATTGCTTGTTGATAATAAGCATTAAGCTCTAATGGATCGTTGATATATTTGTCACGATTTATTTCAGATTTTGCTTCTTTTTCTGCTGTTTTTCTTATTGATCTTGCAACAAGATATTTTGGATTTATTCTACGGAAATCAAGTGTGTGTGTGAATTCATGAACAAAAGAAGAACGATATTTTGGATCTTTTAGAATCTCTGCTAAGTTTTTAGCAAGCCAACGATTATAAGTTGTTGCATTTTTTTTGGCAGCTTCGGGAGCATCAAAAAATAAATGAACATAAACACTTTCAAGATCACCATCTTTAATATTTCTTCCAGCTTTTGCTTTGACAGTTTTTTTTATTCCTATTAGATCATAGTCATAAAAATACACATGCATATTTGCAACTTCTGGTGTTGATGAAACTGTTGACATATTGATTCCAACAAATCTATTGTTTTTATCTCTTGTAAAATTCTTACGAAAATTGCTAATGTCTTGGTTTAGATTTTCTATGTAACTAACAATGTTTTCAAAAACTTCGTTGGCCATGTGAAGCTTTTCCATGTCTTCATCACGGGATTCAATTAGTTTTTGAAAAATCTTTGCTTGGATGAAATCTGAAAATTTCATGGTTTATTTTGTTAGTTTGGCTAGTTTCTCTAAAAGCTTATCAAGAATAATAACATCGATGTTGTTGCGATCATATTGATACGGGATATAAGATTGTTCTGGTTTCAGAGGTTTGTGTTTTTTTATTTCTCTATCTTCACGAGGAAACTCATAGGCTTTCATGATTTGACCCATACCATTTCCATATGTTTCCTTTGTAGACTTTTTATCGAGGTCTTTTGGAACATAGTCCTCAAGTTCACGTTTGGTTTCTTTTTTTGCCATTTTAGTTTCCTTAGCTTCACCCAGAGAATAACCGGGATTACCTTTCTTATAGATATTGATATTACCTGGAACATGCTTAACAGCATGTGCGATTACTCCTTGACTACCTGCATGAAGCGGTACATCATCAGGATTATCTAAATCTTTTACATAATCATTTTGACCAAACTCTTTTTTGATATAATCAACTGGCTTAACGAGATGATTAAATATTTCATCACGGTTGGTGTGACCTTTATCAACTTCAGTTGTTTCTTTCCAGCGATTAAGTGTTTGATTGCGTTTTTGAGTTAGTTTTAATTGATTACCATTTGGTTCCATAGGATCGTACATACTGGCTTGCATTCCAATATCTCCCGGTTTCATGCTAAGGGTTCCTTCATCAGAAACATTAACAGGTCCATGCCCAAACGGAACTCCACGCTTATCTTCTCTTGGTGAAGGAAGTAAATGAGGAATATTATAACGTTCTTCTTCTGGTTCTTCCCTATCTGGGTCTTCGTCTTCTGGAACATGTTCAATTGGTTCAGAAAGTGTATTCATGGCTGGAAAACCGGGTAAATCTCTGTATAAAACTCTTGCTGGATCTTCATTCATGAAATCTGGTGTATAAAAATATGAAGGCTCAACATCCTTGCTTTTTAACAGCACTTCATCTCTGACTATATCTTCTCCAGGTAATAAATGAGGTCGGCTATCATATATTTCAGAACTTTCAAGGGATTCATAGTCAGTGTCTTTTGGATCTTTTTGTGCATCTATTGCAGGTTTTAAAGAAGGATTTATAGGCAAACCTTCTTCTGAGTCTTGTAATCCCGGCCATATTTGTGAGTTGGCTAGTTGGTAGCGGTTACCAAAACCATAAGGACCACCTTGAAAAGTACCAGCACCAGAAAAATCTCCAGTATTTTCATTGGTATAAAGAATGTCAAAAAGTTTACGCATATTGATAAATAGTTAGTTAGCGTAGGACAAATGAAAGATGGGCAATCAAGTAAAGCTATTCCATTTGTTATTTGAAGAATTAGAAAAGAATAAATGGCAAATGATATTGTCAACCGATGCCAAAGAAGATTTAAGTGATGAGTTGATTGCTTTGGTTCAAAACGCATATTCAGAAACTGCTAAAGGCAGTTTCGTTAATACTTTAAAAGATGTAATTTCAAGCGATTGGTATGTTATTGATTGGGATGAAGATCCAGAAGTTGATGGTGCTATCTTTTGGAGAAAAGCTCGTGCAAACGAACCTTGGAGCGGAAATAAAATCCAAGGTATTGGGCATGACGGACAAAGCCAAAGCAAAAAAATTATTATTGATAAATTAAAAGATCTGTTGAATCAAGATGGTTGGTGGATAGAAGCAAATGCTGCTTTGAGAAAAGTATTATTACGTGCTGGTACAACAGCAGTAGAAGATATAAACATACTGCAAACCATATTTCCTAACTCACAAATAACAATGATTGACCAAAACACTTATACCAGAACATTACCTGACGGTTCTAATATCATAGAAACTTTATTTGGAAAACCAGAAATCAAATAACACGTTCTGTTTTATATTTCTTCTTAATGACATTACAAAAATATGTCCCAGCAGAAGGTGCTGATATAAACTCTTGGTAAGTATCCAAATCTACAGCAGAATATTCGTATGCTTTTCCGTTGTGGAAGATAACCAATAGAAGAGATAGAATAGTATCATATTTGCAATATACTAAAATTGTACTTGATTTAAACACATGTGTAAGATATCTTTCATTACCAATAAATGTTTCCATATTATCCTATAGTTAGTTGAAAATGGAGTTGAGCTTAAAAATGCGTAAAGGTTCATTGTGTTATATTAAAAGTAAAAAGAATTCCTTGCATTCTTATGTTGTTTTATATTCTGATATTAATGATGTAATTAACGAAAGACTTAGGAACAATAGTTGGATGCCTAGTATATTAACAAGTGAGATTTGTAAAAATCCCAAACAATCAACCATGAAATCAACCAATGAACCTTTTCTATTGATTGATGAATATAAAGATGAAAAAGGTGGATTTTATTACAAATGTTTATATAGTGATATGTTTGGTTGGATTATTGGAAGTAAAAAACAGTTTGAGTTGGTTGAAAAAGGATAAAAGTTTATGTTAAATGTAAGAGCACTTGCTAGGTTGATTGATCGGCTTGAAGAGTTTATGGATGAATATAAAACGCTTTTAGAAGCTGATGAAATGTCAAATGTCGATGATACGATTTCAATCGTTGATCGTATTAAAACTGAATTAGAGGAAGAAGAAGATAATGATGATGATGAAGAAGAATAGTAATTTTACTTATTATTTGTTTTAATCACAGTAAAGTTACGACTAGTTGTTAATCGAATTTGTCTTCCAGTACTTCCATTCAAAATTGTTATTTTCTTCTTTGTCCAACTACATGTAATCCAAAACTTTGAACGTTTTAAAATTTTAGCACTAGCAACGAATGCTTGGGTTTTCTTGAAAGCAATCATATCTCCAGCATCAATACTGTTGTAAAGTTGAGTTGTTTCCAAATCAACAAAATGTCTTGGTAGATAAAACCATTCAATTGTTGGTAATGCTGTTGGTTCCCATATCTTTCCAAGACTTTTTGTTTCTGGATTATAACTGTGATAGATTTTTACACCAACAGCTTTTATAGTCCAACGTTTACCAGTTTTAATCACATTGTCAGCCTCTTGAATGGTTCTGACAAACCTGTAACCACGATTGGTAAAAATCAAAAACGAAGAAATCTCAACAACATATTCGTCAATATCAAGTTGAGAAAAAAGCTTATCTAATGATGATCCATATGTGCTTTCAATAGTATCATGTTTATAGGATTTTGAATTAGCGTTTAAGGCTACAACCTTGCACCACCAATCCCCTGCATCAATTAATCCATTGCAGAGAATAAAAGCTTCCGCAAGGATTTTTACTTTGTAAATTTTACCGAAATCCTTTAAGTGCAACTTTAAAGCCATGTCTATAAGTATCAACAAATAAAAAAAGGCAGAATGTATAACATTCTGCCTTTCAGGGTATTTAGTCTCTAAAGAGAGAGAGACTTTAGAATTATTCACGTTCTGAATAAAACTTATTTAGTGTTTCATAAAGTTTTCGAGCTTGTGCACCATTCAGAGTAAATCGAGCAGTACGCCGAGAACGAACCTTTGAACGTGAGATTGGTACAATTACTTCCATTGTCATAGCCTTCTTGGCTGAAGGCTGCTCAACGCTTACACCAATGTCTGTTGAATTGGTTGGTGTAAAACGAACTGCATTTTTTGGGTTGGTGCCTGTACCAATGCGAGCAAGAGTTTCGTATGATGAGTTTGATGTTTCGTATGACATAATTTTCTACCTTTCATTTTTTGCTACGGGATTGTTGTTTTGTTGCCGTAGCGCCTTTCGGTAGAATCAGTATGCCATTTAAAATTCAATCTCTAAAAGTATTTCATTCAAATTCGTGATAATCGTCTTCGTCAGCTAATTGATCAAAATCATCATTAGAGACAGAATCCAGATTCTGTTTATTTGTCACAGAAATAGCAATGTATTTCGATTGATCAAAATAGTTTCTTTTATATGGATCTCTTTGTGGACGAAGACGCTTTTCTTTTTGATGACGAGAACTCATGAAAATATTACCTTGTTTTCTTTCTTTCTTTGTAAGAATTAACTGGAACTAAAGAAGTTTCTTCCACAACATGTGTCACAACTTCTTCAATAGGAGAAACTACAGAATTCTCATTATTGAGTATTGTCTGTATTTCACTTTCTTGATTTGTTTCTTCTTCTGAAACCATTATAATTTGTTTAGGTTCTTCAATTTCAAGAACCTCTGAAACTACAACAATAGGTACAATGGCTTTTACTGGAACAGGAATAGGCTTTAAAAGCTCTTCAACGGATTTAATAAGGTTTTCACTTATAACCCATTGATCAGTGTTTATTAAAGCTTTAAAAGCTTCTAGCGATGTGATATTTCGAGCGAGCAACCATTTGTCTAACGGACAACGTTTGCGTGCTAAAAAGCTTTCCAAATCAGGAATATCAGATTTTATTGTTATTTTACCACCGGGCATGATGTTGTTTCCTCTAAAGCACAAAGAGGAAGAATATCACCTAAAACTTCATGAATATCTTGCCGCATAACCAATGTATTACATTCTTCTTCTGTTAGTTGCTTGCCAAGAGATTCTGATATGTGCTGCATAAATTTATGCATCCCAGATAAAAGAATGTTTCGTGCCGTTGCATGATTCATCTTATATCCAAATGCTGTCATCTTTGCTGCAATCGTGCGATAGTCTTCACCTTCTTCAATAGTTATATACTTGCTATTCATTTAACACCTTCCTTTTTAAGAATTTGACTGCAATCAATACCGTATCGTTCCAATAAAACACACTTCTCCCTAAGTGTCAGATTTGAAAAAGCTTTCTTGGCTGCAACCAAAATACGCTTGCTGTCAACTTTTGTTGATAATTCAGAATCTTTGCTAGGAATAATATCTCGTAGTGTTCTATCCATGCTAGACGATAAAGGTTCATCAATTGATTGAACATTCCATGACTTTGTTTTTACAGCCGCTGCAACAGAAGCAAACATCTTTTCTGTAATGTTCAGTTCTTCTAACATATCTCGACTAATGTCTTTAAACGCAATTGCACGTTCCTTTGTCAAATTAAATAGCTTGTTTCGTGCTGTACGAATATGACTAGGAATATGAAGAATTGGTTCTTCATCTAAAAGATATGAATTAACACTTTGACGAATCCACCACGTCGCATATGTGGAAAACTTAAAACCAAGCTCTGGCTTGAAACCATCAATAGCATCAAATAAACCAAGATGACCTTCTTGAAGAAGATCGTTCCTTAGTTCCTTGTGACGTTGCTTCTTGTTATAAAATTTATTGATAACAAATGTTACAAGCTTTGCATTACGTTCAGCTAAATCATTTCGTAGCTTTACATCTGCTTTTACTAGCTTCCCATTCTCATCTAGAATTTTTGTTTCTTGATAACGTTTAAATAGCTCAATATCTTCTTCATTGTGATTTGCTTTTGGTGTCATTACTCATTCCTTTTACTTTGATATAATCAATCCAATGTAGCTTTTCAAACACTTTGCTTTTAGCACTTGATATTTTGGTCCAAGTTCAATACCAAGTTCTGCTGCTAGGTTTTCTCCATAATGCCATGCCATAACTTCTTCCTCAAGGTTTAGAACCTTGTTAGACAAGTTGTAGTGATGACGTTCATTTAGCACAGCAAACTTTTTTGCAAGCTTGTTATCTTTAACAACCTTGTGGTGTCCGATTTCGTGAAGCAAAATATAAACTTGATTTTGCTTGGTTCGGTTGCTGTTGATTTCGATTTTTTGTGTTTCTATTGTATATGCATCTTGGCAGCCACGCTCAAAAACAACTTCAACGTTGTTGTTAGCACAGTGTTCTTTTAATGTTGTTAGGTGGTTGTTCCAGTCAGTATAACTCATACTTTCATGGTAACACTTCATATTCTCAAAAGCAAGTATTTAATGTTAGCCTATTTACTTAATATCAAAAGGTTGTAACCCATATGGCCAAAATTGTTTTAGATCCCAAAAAAGATCAACTTGTTCCTATTAAAGCTTTAAAAGAATGGGCTCAGTCATATTTGTCTCAGAAAAAAGAAGGCAACTGGATTGAAAAAACGTTTGGTGGCGAAGAAGGAAA
>Ga0214923_10004973_pt1 | contig 15672 bp, 14 predicted proteins | sample LL1510_MetaG_FD_177993 | JGI IMG/M metagenome (GOLD analysis project Ga0214923, IMG submission 177993) | Freshwater microbial communities from Lake Lanier, Atlanta, Georgia, United States - LL-1510 | ecosystem: Environmental > Aquatic > Freshwater > Lake | place: USA: Georgia | collected...
TGAAATAAGTGAAATTCAAGGTTTTTTAATTTAATCAAAATAGCATTCATAAATTATATCTTCTCCATATTCTCTCATTAATCGCAACATTCTTTTAGGATGTAATGCTTTTTCAATTATTTCTTCTCCTAATTCCTTAAAATTATCCTTAATTTCTTCATAATCATATGAAAATATATATGGATTTTTTGCTAATAAATCCCAATCTATTATATTTTGATTTTTTTCCATTAATTCCATATCATCACAATCATCACTTTTGAAATATACTCGATTAATATTATTATTCAAAATATTACGAATATCTTGAAGATTTTCATATAATATTCTTATTATATTTTCATCATATTCTCGTCTTTCAGGAAAAATTTTATAATAATTCGGATTATTGCGTATTACATTAATATCTATTTTATTTTCATTATTTCTTAATAAGTCAATCGCATTTGGATTTAAAGACAAATAAGACCAATCTATTTTTTCTAAATTATTTGTTAATAATTCAATCGCATTTTCATTTTGAGATAAATACATCCAATTAATCTTTTCAGGATTTTCTTTTAATAATTCAATCGCATTTGGATTTAAAGACAATTCCGTCCAATCAATCTTTTCAAAATTTTCTTTTAATAATTCAATAGCATTTGGATTTAAAGACAAATAAGACCAATCTATTTTTTCAGGATTTTCTTTAAGAAATTCAATGGCATTTGGATTTAAAGACAAATAAGACCAATCTATTTTTTTAGGATGTTTTTTAAGAAATTCAATAGCATTTGGATTTGCTGATAATTCTATCCAATTAATTTTATTTAAATCAACCCATTTCTTTAATTTTAATGTAGGTTTTATCATTTATAAAAAATTATATAATAAGATTAATCATTTTTTGTTTATTTTTATTAAATAATAAAAAACTAATAATTGAAAAATTTTGATTTATTTTCATTATTAGCTTTTTTATAATTTGATAAATAATTATTATAATTAGTTTTAATAATTTTATCATCTTTTAATTCTTCATTCATTTCACATAAACAATCCCAAGATATTTTAGAAATGAAATAATAAGACATATAACGATAATATTAAAATATCATAAAATCATTTTTTAAATTTATTACATATAAAAATTAAAAAATAAATATTAATTATGACAAATTCAGTTTATTTATGTGTTAAAAATAAAAATAATATTAATTATAATAATTTTAATTGTTATAAATTTAATAATTTTATTGAAGCAGATAAATATTTTATTGAAAATTTTAATAATAATAATAATTCATTATCAACAATGATATCAGTATATAAATATTTACCATCATTTATTCAAAAATTTATTATAGATTATAAATTAAAAAATCTATTTGTAAAATCTAAAATTATTACAAATATTGATTTAAAAAAATAAAACAAATTATTTTAAAATTTTAATTATATTTTTATCTATTTTTATTAACATCATTTATATTTTGTTATAAATATTAGATAAATTCATTTTATCATAAATTAGATTGGTATTTATAATTTCAAAAAATAATAAAAGAATTTTTATTATTAATTTCTTTTTTATTTCCTTAGTATATTTTTACTATTTATATTGTCATTTTATTTATTATAGATTTGTTATAAATTTATTCAAAAATGTTATTAATATATACATTTGAAAATAAAAATTAATCATCAAAATAAATATTATAAATTTCGTCTTCTCCATATTCCTCAATTAATTTAAATATTCTTTTAGGATGTAATGCTTTTGCGATAATTTCTTCTTTTAGTTCTAAATTATTATTTCGCATTTTTTCATAATCATATGTAAATATAGAAGGATTAGTTGAAAACATAGACCAATCTATTCTATTTTGATTTTCTTTTAATAATTCGATAGCATTTGGATTTGCTGATAAAAGGAACCAATTAATTTTATCTTTATTTTTTTTAAGAATATTGATAGCATTTATATTAGAAGATAAATTAGACCAATCAATAATATTTAAATTTTTTTCAATTATATCAATAGCATTATGATTAGATGACAATTGACACCAAATAATTTTATCAAAATTATTTTTTAAAATATCAATAGCATTTGGATTTGCTGATAAATAGAAATAATGAATTATATTTGGATTTTCTTTCAAATAATCAATAGCATTTGGATTTAAAGAAAGATATTTCCAAGTAATTCTATCTAAATTTTCTTTAATTAAATCAAAAGCATTTGGATTAGTAGTTAATATATTCCAATCAATTTTATTTGGATTTTTTTTTAATAATTCAATGGCATTTTTATTATATGATAGATAAATATAATTAATTTTATTTGGATTTTCTTTTAAAATTTCAATAGCATTTTCATTTAATGATAATAAAGACCAATTAATTAAATGTGGATTTTCTTTAATATAACATATAGCATTTGGATTTTCTGACAATCTATTTAAATTTAATTTATTAATATCAATCCAATCTAATAATTTCATTGGCAACATTTATAAATAATTAAAAAATATTAAAAATCATTTTTTAATCATCAAAATAAATATTATAAATTTCTTCTTCTCCATATTCCTCAATTAATCTAAATATTCTTTTAGGATGTAATGCCTTTGCTATTATTTCCTCCTTTAAATCCAAATTATTATTTCGCATTTTTTCATAATCATAAGTGAATATAGATGGATTAGAAGAGAAAATATACCAAACAATTTTATGTCGATATTCTTTTAATAAATCGATGGCATTAGGATTTGCTGATAAAAGGAACCAATTAATTTTATCAATATTTTTTTTAAGAATATTGATAGCATTTATATTAGATGATAATAAAGTCCAATTAATTTTATCAATATTTTTATTAATAATATCAATAGCATTTATATTTGAAGATAATTGAGTGAATATTATATTTTTTTGATTATTTTTAAGGATATTGATAGCATTAGAATTACTTGATAAATTATACCAATTAATTTTTTCTTGATTATCTTTTAATAAATCAATGGCATTAATATTATCAGATAAATAAAACCAATTAATTTTATGTGGATATTCTTTTAATAATTCAACGGCATTAGGATTTGCTGATAAATTATTCCAATTAATTTTATCAAGATTTTCTCTTAATAAATCAATGGCATATGGATTTTTTGATAATTGACACCAATATATTTTATTAATATTTTGTCTCAATATATCAATTCCATTAGGATTTAATGAGAAATAAAAATAACATATTTTATCGATATTATTTTTTAATATATCAATTCCATTAGGATTTAGTGAAAATATAGACCAATTAATTTTATCTAAATTTTCTTTTAATAAATCAATAGCATTTGGATTTTCTGACAATTTATTCCAATTTAAATTATTAATATCAATCCAATCTAATAATTTCATTGGCAACATTTATAAATAATTAAAAAAATATTAAAATCATTTTTTTAATCATCAAAATAAATATTATAAATTTCATCTTCTCCATATTTCTCAATTAATTTAAATATTCTTTTAGGATGCAATACCTTTGCTATTAATTCTTCCTTTAAATCCATATTATTATTATACATTTTATGATAATCATAAGTGAATATAGAAGGATTAGAAGAGAAATGATACCAATCAATTTTATGTTGATTTTCTTTTAATAAATCGATGGCATTAGGATTTTCTGATAAAAATCGCCAAATATTTTTATTATTATTTTTAAATTCTAAATCATCTTTATTATTTGATAAATAAATATTTTTATTTTCTCTTAATATTTCAATAGCATTTGGATTTAAAGAAAGATAATACCAATTAATATTATTTTTATTTTTTTTTAATAAATCAATAGCATTAGGATTTTCTGACAATTTATCCCAATTTAATTTATTAATATCAATCCAATCTAATAATTTCATTGGCAACATTATAAATATATAATCAATTATTTTTATATTATGTTTATAGAGGTAAAGGTTTCATTTTATCAAGTTTTTTTATATGTGGTTCTTCATATACAGAAGATAATTTAGATTCTGATTCATCTTTACCATCACTATCAGGAAATTTATTTGATATACTTTTTTCTTCTTTATCAATGATATCTAATGTTATTTGATTAGTACCAATAGCATTTGAATTAATAGCATATATTAATATATCACTAATTAATAAAGTAAATATACTTAAACAAATATTACCTTCACGAATCATAATTCTATATTTTTCTTCAACAACAAACATATCTTTCATATTTTTAAAAAATTTTTTAATTTTTGTTTTAAATAAAGATTTATGTTTTGGTTTATCTAATATATCTGTTATATTAATATCATGTAGGGTTTTTTTATCAGTTGTTAATTGTTCAAAATGTATAAATAATATAAATTCTTGTGCTGCGACGGGTCCGGCAAAATTAAATAAACAATGAAGAAATGATTCAACTTGTTTCTTAAATGATGTAAAAAAAGGTGAAATTTCTTTTAATATATAATCATCAATTCTTTTAATATATTCTTCATCTGTTTCACTGGGGTTTTTAGGATTTCTAGATTCAATTATTGATTTTATTTTAATTACATTTCTTTTCATATGTAAGGTATTATATAATAATATTATTAATACTTTTTGCATTTCATCATATAAAGCATATTTAGAATAAAACCATGATATTACAAGTCCAAGAGTTGAAATGGCAGCAATAGTTGCCCCAGATGTTAATACACCTGAAAAAACAACTGCCATTGCTAAACCAACACTTGAAAATCTCCAAATATTATTATAATGATCTTTATATTCATATAAATTATCATTTATTTTATATCCTACAATTTTTTGTAATCTAATTCTATCAATTAAATTTTTAAAATTTGTTTTATGATCTTCTATTGTTTTTTTTTCAAGTGATGTTTTATTACTTAGTTTTTTTATACTATTTATTTTATTATTTTCTCCTAAAAATTGTAATAAATCATCACTTGTTTTTATTGTATATATTGTTGTATTTGGATCCGATTTTTTTTTAGATTTAAATAATAAACCACCGCCTTTATATAATTCATAATTATTTTGAAGTTCTTTTTCACTTATTCTAAAATTATTAATTAATTCATTATTTTTTTTAGACATATATTCTATTTATATTAATTATAAAAATGTATTGAATATATATATAAAATTTAAAAAAAATGAGAGAATATAGATAATGTAAATAATAACAAATGAAAGGAAATTTGATTAATAATCTTCAAATGATTATTATTGAAAATCATTCAATTATAGATTATGATAATTGTGATAAAATTCCAGAAATTTCAATGGAACCATATTTATCATATCCCAAAAATTATTCATCAAAATAAATATTATAAATTTCTTCTTCTCCATATTTTTTTATTAAATTAAAAATTCTGTTTGGATGTAATGCTTTTGCTATTATTTCTTCCTTTAAATCAATATTATAATTTTTCATTTTTTGATAATCATATGTGAAAATCGAAGGATTTGAAGATAAATAATACCAAATTATATTTTCTTGATTATTTTTTAAGATATCAATAGCATTAGGATTAGCAGATAATAAACTCCAACTTATTTTATCTAAATTTTTTTTAATTAATTCAATAGCATTTGGGTTAGAAGATATATTAAACCAATTAATTTTTTCCGGATATTTTTTTAATAAATGAATAGCATTTGGATTTAAAGATAAGATATCCCAATTAATTTTATTAAAATTTTTTTTCAATAAATTAATAGCATTAGGATTTTTCGACAAAAAAATCCAATTAATTTTATCAATATTTTTTCTAATAATTTCTATGGCATTTGGATTAATAGATAATCTATTCCAATTAATTTTATCAATATTATCTTTTAATATATCAATAGCATTTATATTTTTTGATAAAAAAATCCAATCAATTTTATTAAAATTTTTTTTTAATAATTCGATACCATTTGGATTAGCAGAAAAAACTTCCCATATAATATTATTTGGATATTTTTTTAATATTTCGATACCATTAGGATTTGCTGATAAATAAAAATAATCAATTTTATTTAAATTTTCTTTTAATATTTCTATTCCATTTGGATTTAAAGAAAGGAAATTCCAATTAATTTTATGTGGATATTTTTTTAATAAATCAATAGCATTATAATTTTCGGATAAAGAATTAAAATTAAGTTTATTAATATCGATCCAATCTAATAATTTCATAGGTATCATCAATAATTATAATAATAAAAAAATTATTCAAAATAGATATTATAAATTTCATCTTCTCCATATTTTTTAATTAATTTAAATATTCTTTTAGGATGTAATACTTCCATTATAATTTCTTCATTTAATTTTAAATTATTAATTCGCATTTTTTCATAATCATATTTAAATATTGATGGATTTAGTGAAATCATATTCCAATTAATTTTATGTGGATTTTCTTTTAATAAATCAATGGCATTTGGATTTGCTGATAACATTGACCAATTAATTTTATGTGGATATTCTTTTAATAATTCGATTGCTGATGGATTTCTTGATAAATGAAACCATTTAATTTTATCTAAATTTTGTTTAATTATTTCTAATGCGTTTATATTACTTGAAATATTTATCCAATTAATTTTATCTTGATTTTCTTTTAATAATTCAATCGCATTTATATTTGCTGATAAAATATACCAATCAATTTTATCAATATTTTTTTTGAGAATATCAATAGCATTTATATTACTAGATAAATAATACCAATTAATTTTTTCAGGATATTCTTTTAATAATTTGATAGCATTAGGATTACCTGATAAATTATCCCAATTAATTTTATCTAAATTATCTTTTAATAAATCAATAGCATTTGGATTTTTAGATAAATAATCCCAATTAATTTTTTCCGGATATTCTTTTAATAATTCGATAGCATTAGGATTTGTTGATAATATGAACCAATTAATATTTTCTAAATTATCTCTTAATAATTCGATGGCATTTGGATTAGAACATAATAATGACCAATTAATATTTTCTAAATTATCTTTTAATAAATCAATAGCATTTGGATTAGAACATAATAAAGACCAATTTAAATAATCAATATTTATAAAATTTAATAATTTAATTGGTAGAAACATAATTAATATATTATAAATAAAATATAATCATTTTTTAATTTGTTATAAATATAAAGACAATAATAAAAAATTGATTTTGATTTATTAATAATAATTTTAAATGTCTTATCCGCATTCGAACGATGAATATGAAACATTCCTTAAAAGTAAGGAATATTATGATTATATTCAAGAAACAAAATTATATAGTGATTTTCTTGAAAGTAAGGAATATGATGATTATATTCAAGAAATTAATTACTATAAAATGAATATAATAATTAAAAAAATTAAAGAATATGATTACTAATTTTTTATATACTATTAAATTTTTTCTCTTTTTTTATTGGTGATGATGATAATTTACCTTCTTTTTTTATTGGTGAAGATAATCTTCTTTCTTCTTTTTTTATTGGTGAAGATAATCTTCTTTCTTCTTTTTTTATTGGTGAAGATAATCTTCTTTCTTCTTCTATTATTGATAATCTTCTTTCTTCTTCTTCTTCTTCTTCTTTTATTAATAATGCTTTTCTTGTTGATGCTTCTCTTGTTGATGCTTCTCTTATTGCTTCAAGACGAGAAGAAATACTCTTATCTTTATATAGTAATCCATAAGAAATATCTAATATAAAATACATATGACATATTTCATAAAATTTATTTTCATCTTTATCTATATTTTTAATAAAAATTTTTTTAAAATGATTGATTAAAAATAAAATAGTTAATCTTGTATTAGGATCTGTTTGTTTAAAAATTTCATCTAAATAATCTGTATTTTCATTAGAATTAAAATCAAAAAAATTTATATAATCTGTTTTTATTTTATCATTATCTATTATTCCATCAGCATTTTCATAATCACTTTTAGCTAAATCAATATCATCATCATTATCTAAAATATGTAATAAAAATTGTTCTAATAAATTATATGTTGGATGTCTTTCGATTTTTTTTATATAATTAAATAAATCAATGTTTTTTTCATATTTATCAATATTATCTGGTAAATATTTTTTTAAATATTCATTAAAATTAATAATATCATTAATATTATTTAAAATTTGTTTTTTATTAATATAACGAATACAATGTTCAAAAAAAATATCATCTTCATTTATTTTTTTAATTAATTCAATTGTTAAATTTATATTTATTTTTAATTTATCATTTGTTACTGATTCTATAAAAATATTAAGAGTTGATAATAATAAATCTTTATTTGATGTACCTCCTAATATTCTTTTTTTTCTATCACCTCCCAATGTTGTTACATAATTTGATATTGGAGTACCAAGAAATGTATCACCATTTTTTAAATGATATAAAATAAAATTAAGTCTATCTTCCGTAGATTTTATAGATTTTTTTATTAATGTCTTTGTATCTGGCAAAACGTCTGGATGTATTCTACGATTATTTAATTTAGTTCTGATATAGTAATCATATTTTTCTACTTTAAATATAGTATTAATCACATAATCTATATTAAGTTTAAATAATCGATAACCTGTTGCTGAATTAAATTCAATAAAATCAAAATCATTTTTTGTATTATTACATATACTATGCGCCCAAGCATAATTCATTCTTATGATAATATTCAAAAAATATATTCTTTTTTGATCTGTGGTTAATAATGTCGGCAGTGTATAATCGGAAATGGTTGAAATATCACCTACTTTTTTTATATTATATTTTTTAAACAAAGTATTATGTATTGAATATAACATAATATTCATAAACCATGGTCGTATTGTTAATTTCGAAGCACAAGGAATTATATGTTCGCATTGTGGATAAAAACCGTCTTTACTTTCATAACTTTTTTTTTTCCATATATTTTTTGGTTTATGTACACACTTTGTAAAAGTATCATAATGTGGGATTAAATATGTATCACATAAATAACATTTTAATTCACCATCACATGGTATATCTCCTAATGCGTATGTACATTGACTTTTATCTTTAACAATTTTTAAAACATGTGTTTTATATTTATCTTGTATTTTTTTAAAATCTGCTATTGTTAATCCTCTTGCTTTATAAACATTACTTTTACTAGTAGATGTTGTAGATGCTGGTTTTGGTGCTGATTTAACCATATATATCTAATATATATATAAATTTTTTTATTAAAAAATGATTTTTATTTAAAATTAAAATATATAATAAATAGAAATGTCGATATACCAAGAATTATCATATCAAAATCAAAAAGTTGAAATTCAAGAAGTAAGAAGTATTCAATTTTCTGTATTAAGTCCCGAAGAAATTATAAAGCGTTCTGTTGGTAAAATTACAAGAAATGATGTATCATCAGAAAATGCTGAAAATTTATCAAATTCATTATCATCAATGAAGATGGGTGCTTCAAATAATAATAGTGTATGTGCTACATGTGGTTTAAAAAATTCATTATGTAATAATCATCATGCTCATATTGAACTTGCTAAACCATGTTTTAATTGTTGTTATCATAATATTACAAGAAAGATTTTAAAATGTGTATGTTATAGATGTTCGAGAATTTTAATATCTCCTCATACGCAACATGAAGATTTAAAGAATGATATGGCAAAAATTATGGCAATTAAGAATAATCAGAAAAGATTTGAAGCATATTTTAAATTATGTAATACAACAACGAAGATTAAATTATGCGGTGATGATAAACATATTGGATGTGGTTCAAGACAACCTGATAGATATAATAAAGAGGCGGCAATTAAAATTATTGCTGAATGGAAAGAAAAGAATAAGGAAACATCAACCCAACTTGAATTTACTGCGGAGGATGTATTAAGAATTTTTAAGAGAATTACAAATGAAGATATGGAAGTAATGGGATTTAATCCTACATGGAGTAGACCGGAATGGATGATATTAACTGCTCTTCCGGTTCCACCTCCTGCTGTTCGTCCATCAATTATAGAGGAAAATGGACAAAGAAGAGAAGATGATTTAACTCATAAATTAAGTGATATTATTAAAACAAATAATAATATATTGGATAAAATCAATAAGGGAGCAAGTGAAGAAACGATTAAATTAATTACAATGGTTTTACAATATCACGTATTTACATTAATGGATAATCAAATTCCAGGGTTAGCACCATCACAACAAAGAAATGGAAGAAAATTGAAATCTATTTGTGATAGAATGCGTAAAAAAGATGGTAGAATTCGTGGAAATTTAAATGGAAAACGTGTAGATCAATCAGCGAGATCGGTTATTACACCTGACCCATTTATTAGTATTGATGAATTAGGTGTTCCTATTAAAATTGCTTTAAATATTACTTTTCAGGAGGTAGTAAATGAATATAATATTGAAGAAATGAAGAGATTAATATTAAATGGTCCTGATGTATGGCCGGGGGCAAAATATATTCGTAAAGGTTCTGATATGATTACGATTAATTTAAAATATGCTGATTTAAATAAAATTGTGAATGAAATTAAATTTGGTGATGTAGTTCATAGACATTTGAGAAATGGTGATTATGTATTATTTAATCGACAACCATCACTTCATAAGATGTCTATGATGTGTCATAAAGTTATTATTATGCCTTATCAAACATTTAGATTAAATGTATTAGATACACCACCATATAATGCTGATTTTGATGGAGATGAGATGAATTTACATTGTCCTCAAAATATTCAGACAATGTTTGAATTAAAAGATTTAGCATCTGTACCATATTTAATTTTAACACAAAAAGATGGAAAACCATCTATTGAAGTAGTTCAGGATACATTAGTTGGTTCATTTAGATTAACGAAAGATTATACGATAGTTGGAGATAAGCAAATGGCAAATCTTCAAATGTGTAATAGTTATTTTAAAGGAAAATTAGAAAAACCATCAAAAGATTATACATATACTGGAAAAGAATTATTTTCAGAAATTCTTCCACCTGCTCTATATATTGAAGAAAAGAATAAGGCAGGTGATAAAGTTATTATTCATAATTCAAAATTAATTAAAGGAAATTTAGATAAAGCAGTATTTCATAATATTACAAATGGATTAATTCCTGTTATTTATCATGATTATGGCCCCGTTGAAATTAAGAAATTTTTAGATAATACGCAAAGATTAGTTTGTAGATGGTTATTAACTGCTGGATTTAGTATTGGTATTAGTGATTTAGTTACTGATAAAAATACAGAAGAAGAATTAATTGGAAAAATTAAAGAGATGAAAGCAAATGCTTATAAAAAATTAGATGATATGCGTAAAGGAACATTAGAAAATAATTCAATCTTTAATAATGAAGATTTTATTGAAAGAGAATTAATCGGTATTTTAAATGAAACTACTAGTATTGTTGCTAAAATCAGTCTTGCTAAAATTGATGAAAAAACTAATAGAATGTTTAATATGGTTAAATCCGGTTCAAAAGGAAAAGAAACAAATATCGCTCAAATTATGGCATGTGTAGGACAGCAAAATGTAGATGGAAAACGTATTTCTTATGGTTTTACTGATAGAACTTTACCACATTTTACTAAATATGATGATGGTCCCGAAGCAAGAGGATTTGTTGAAAATAGTTTCATTGCTGGTTTAGCACCTCATGAAGTATTCTTTCATGCTATGGGTGGTCGTGAAGGTTTAATAGATACTGCTGTAAAATCTGTATCAGGTGATACTGAAATAATTATAATTGAAGATGGAATTTCTAAATGTGTAAAAATTGGAGATTGGATAGATAATAAATTAAATAATATTAATAATAAATCATTAATTGAATATTCAGGAAAGGAGGAATTAAATTTGGAATTATTAAATATTAATGAAGAAATTTTAATTTCAACTGGTGATGAAAAAGGAAAAGTTAAATGGGCGAAAATTACTGCTATTACAAGACATGATCCGAATGAAATTCTTTATAAAATTAAGACAAGTGGAGGAAGAGAAGTAATTGTACCAAATTCTGAAAGTTTATTAATTTGGAATGGTGAAGGATTTTATAAGAAAAAAACAGATTTAATTAAAATTGGTGATAATGTGCCAACAATTGCTAATTTAGAAAGACCATATATTATTAATAAATATATCAAATTTAATGACATTGATTATGAATTAAACGAAGATTTAGGAAAAGATATTGGTTTATATATATCAAATGGAATTATTAATAAAAATCGTGAATTTTTAGAAAATTTCGTTGGAATTACTAATAAGAAATTTCCTGATTTCGTTTATAATGCTCCTAATGAATTTATTAATAGTCTTATGAAAAATATTGATACTAATGAAATTAAAACAAAGGAATTAGTATTAGGTTTCAATACATTAAGTAATTATTATGGTTATTTCTGTATTATTAATGAAAATACATATAGCTTTGGTTTTAATATGAAATATAATGATGTAATATTTGATACAATTGAAGAAATTAAGGAATTAAATGAAGATGAAAAGAAAATATATAATAAATTATATGATTTAACAATTCCAGATACTTATAATTTCGCTATTAGAAATGGATTAGTATTAAGAGATACATCAAGCACTGGATATGCTCAAAGAAAATTAGTAAAAGCGATGGAAGATGCTAAAATTAATTATGATAATTCTGTTAGAAATGCGAATGGTACAATTATTCAATTCATATATGGAGAGGATGGAATGGATGGATGTAAAATTGAAAATCAATTCTTACCAACGATTGAAATGAGTTATATAAAAATGGAAGAAGAATATAATTTAACACAAATTGATAAAATTGAGAATTATTTAACGGATGAGGCAAAGAAAGATATTAATTTAGATACATTTAAAAGATGTAAAAATCATTTCTTACGATTATTGGATGATAAAATGTTTATGATTGTTAAAGTTAATAATTATAATAAAAATAGTAAAATTAAATATCCAATTCCATTTAATCGTATTATTTCAACTGCTATTAAAAGAAGAGATGAATTAGGTATAGTTGGAACTTTAACAAATTTAACACCAGATTATATTTTAGATAAAATTGATATGATTATTAATGATTTATATATTAAAGATGTGAATGATAAAAATTATATGGATGATATATTTATAGATGATGTAGAATATTTAGAAGAATATAAAAATGGAAAAATTTTCACAAAACAATCAATGATGTTCTTTCATATATTATTAAGATGTTATTTATCACCAAAGAAAATGATTATTAAGAATAATTTCTCAAAAGAATTATTTGATTGGGTTATTAAACAAATTTACGAATATTTCTATGAAGCATTAGCACCTCCTAGTGAAATGGTTGGAGTTGTGGCAGCTCAAACAATTGGAGAAATGGGAACTCAAATGACATTAGATTCATTCCATGTTTCAGGTACAGCTGCGGCTGTTAAAGCAACTAGTGGAGTTCCTCGATTAAATGAAATTTTAAGTGCTACTAAAAAAACTAAAACACCTACTTTAATTATTCATATGAAATCTGATGTTGCTTCTGTTGTAAATCCAAAAGTTAGCGAAGATGGTATTAATTATGATGATGATAGAGTTAATATTGAAACAAAAGATAAAGCAATGAAAATTAAAAATAGTTTAGAAATTACTAGATTAGCGGATATATTAGAAACAAGTGAAATTTATTGGGATAATGGAATTGGAACACATATTGAAGAAGATAAGAAAATTTTAGAAATATATGATAAATTTAGACCTTTATATGAAGCTGTTAATAAAAATCATAGTCGTTCAAATTGGGTATTAAGAATGAAATTTAATAAAGAAAAGATTGTAGCGAATGGTTTAAGAATGATTGATATTTATACTAGATTAAATAAAATATATAATAAATATATTGATTGTGTATATAGTGATGATAATGCGGAAGAATGTGTATTTAGAGTTCGTTTAACTGAATTTGCTTGTAAAGATATTGAAAATAAAGATGAAATCGCAGCAATTAAAGCAATGGAACATAATATAGTTTATCAAGTATTATTAAAAGGTTATAAGGGAATTAATAAAGTTAGTTTGAATAAAATGAAATATGAAAAATTTAATAAAGAACGAGGAGATTTTGATAAAATTGTTGAATGGGTTTTAGATACTGATGGAACTAATTTAATGGAAATTTTAGCAAATCCTAATATTGATGCTACACGAACTATTTCAAATGATATTAGAGAAATTTATAATGTTCTAGGTGTCGAGGCAGCTAGAACTGCTCTGGCAGTTGAATTAACAAATGTTATTGGTGAAGGTGCGATGAATTATAGACATTTATCATTATTAATAGATACTATGACTTTTAAGGGTGGTTTAATGTCAATCGATAGACATGGTATTAATAGAAATGCTAGTAGTGCTTTAAGTAAATCTTCATTTGAGGAAAGTGTTGATATGTTAATTAATGCTAGTATATTTTCAGAATTTGATAATACAAGTGGAATTTCTCCACAAGTAATGTTAGGTAAAGTAGCAAATTGTGGAACAGGTAATTTCGATATTATTCTTGATGAAGAATATATGATGGAATTAATGAAAAATACGAAAATGAAGAAAAAGAATAAATATGATATTGATGATATTGAGGAAGAAGATGATGATGATTGTATTGCTGAAAATATAGCATTTGATTTCAATATTAATAATAAAGACGATTGTTATAAAATTAATAAACAAGAAATTAATATAGTTTAAATTTGTATTAATTTTATAGAAAAGTAAAAATAAATGAATAAATTTTTTTATTAATATATTTGGTAAAGAAGAGAAAGTCTATACCCAACAGCAGTCTCGAAAGCATTTGAAGAAGTCTCGAACGAATTTGAAGAAGTCTTGAACGAATTTGAAGAAGTCTTGAACGCAATGGAAAATCTTGGTACATTTCTTATTGAGAATGTTTCTTGTGATACGAATGAAATGTTGTCATATTCTTGTATTGAATATGATGATGATGATGGAATGGAAATTGATGAGATGTGTTTTAAATTGAAAAAGGTGATTGATATCACTAAAATCACAGAATTTGCTACATATCCTGATGATTTAGGGTCAGAAAATAAAACTATCATTTCATTCAAATACAATGGGAGAAAATGTGAAATAGGCGAAAATTTTACTAGAAATGTTAATTATTTATGGATTAATATACTCGCTATTGAGAATTAAAAAATCTATAAAGGGAAAAAGTCAAGAAACAGATGGTTTTTTGACTTTTAATTTATTTTTATAAATTTGTATTAATATTTTAGAATAGTTAAAACAAATGAATAAAATCTTTTATTAATATATTTGGTAAAGAAGAGAAAGTCTATACCCAACAGCAGTCTTGAACGAATTTGAAGAAGTCTTGAACGAATTGAGAGAAGTCTTGAACGCAATGGATCGAATTGGAATATTTATCATTAAGAATGTTTCTTATAATTCAAATGAAAAAATTCACTATTCTATTATGGAATGCGGAAGTGAGATGGGAGTTGATTTGAATGAGATGTGTATCAATTTAAAAAATGTGATTGATATTACTAAAATCACAGAATTTGCTACATATCCTGATGATTATGGTTCGCAGAGGAAAACTATAAT
>Ga0214923_10004975_pt1 | contig 15669 bp, 13 predicted proteins | sample LL1510_MetaG_FD_177993 | JGI IMG/M metagenome (GOLD analysis project Ga0214923, IMG submission 177993) | Freshwater microbial communities from Lake Lanier, Atlanta, Georgia, United States - LL-1510 | ecosystem: Environmental > Aquatic > Freshwater > Lake | place: USA: Georgia | collected...
CACTCATTCCCACTTTGTCCATGGAGGAGGTAGTAAGTGCGGAGCTCATCGAGTCCGCCGACATGGTCAAAGTGGGTATGAGTGATCAGGACTCCATCGATTTTGTCAATTTCGTATTTCAGAGCTTGGAGGCGGAGGTCAGGACCTGGGTCGATCAGAAGGGTTTTGCCCCCCAATTTTAGAAGGCCAGAGGGACGTAAACGCTGGTTATGTTCCATCCCCCCCTTGCAAACGGCGCATGAGCACCCCACCATAGGGATACCAGCTGACCCACCTGTGCCGAGAAAGAGAAAAGTCATGAGCGTCCTAGCCGCGTTCTGGGCTCCCCTATATCGATTATAGAGTCCTTGGGCATTTGATGAGAATCAAGAAAATAATTTAAATTCATTTTCACTATGAATTTAAATCTTTATAGAATTTTAACACTCCTTAGCATATAATTGCTTATTAAATATCTTGAGGAGATCTATGAGAAATATTTGTTGCGGAAATCAGGGGACAGGGAAGGTAGTAGTTACGAGAGAGGCTGACAATCTGCGTTTGGCTTTGGTGACAGCTGTGAGCAGTGCGATTTTGCTTGGATTAGCGGCTGGTATCTGTCTTTGGCGTGGAGGAATCCCCTCTCTGACTCATCGAGCGCTTTGCTATAGCGGTTTTGGAGCTGCTGCCGGATCTTTGATTTCTGGAATTGCTGCAACGGCATTAGGCATCAAGATGTGCTGTAGTCTAAAAGCAAATTCCCCGCAGGCGACTGGAGCTGCCAACACCGAAAAAGGCGGCGGAGCGGAACAAAGCCAACAAGCCGCAACTGTTTCATCGACCGCACAACGACGGGCAAGACATGTGAGCGCTCGTACAAGAGCTTCGGCGCCACAACTTGCTGAACAACATGATATGGATACCAATCAAACTCCTGGATCCGCTCACAAAGCTGGAGCGGCTAAAGGCTCATCTCCAACTCTAATGAGAGCGAGATTTCAAGAGGGCGGGAGCGTATTGCTAAACTTCGAGGCTCCACCTATTGTAAGAACAGCTGAAGGGGGCGAGATTGGTCAGATTCATCCAGCTCCGAAGGGACTTGCTGATCTTCCTATTAACGAGGGAGATACAAATCCGAACACTCGATCCGAAGCCACAAATCGAAAGGAAGATCGTAGGATATCTTATCATCCTTCTGGTCATGGTAGAAGACATACGGTTCGAGTAAGCCTTGGACATCAAAGCAGTGGGCAGGGGGCGAAAGCCGGAGAGAAGAAAAAGGGAGCGGAAAGACTATCGAAAGTGGAGACGACTTCACCCAACGGACTAGGAATTTTATCTAAAAAACTTATTCAAGCTCGTCTTCCAGGTTTGCCGTCAGTTGCCGAGGAGCCTCGTCAGACAGCAACCGCCCCGAGCGATCCAATTCCACGAAATGATAGCCGAGCGGGCTCTCTAACCCCAACCCGATCTCTATCTCCAGATAGAGAGAAGACGCCGATACCACTGACACCTCCACCACCACCTATAGATGAATCCCTGGGTGACGTCGGTACGACGGCTGCACCTTCAAGCCCACTTCCTGCTCCACCTTCACATCTAGTACGCGGGCCTTTACCCCCTGCAGCACAAGAACGAGCAGAGCAAATGTTTGAAGCTATAAATGCAACTAACGATGGATGGATCCAATTTCCACCTTTTCAGGGCCTCTCGCATGTTCAGAGAATATTAGTACAATTACGACAGCAACAAGAAGATGTGGCACACGAAGATGTGGCACAGAATACTAGGTACGAAACTCATATCGACCAAGCTGGATTCATCCGAACAGCTGATCAAGAGGCCAAAAAAAGTCAAGCGAGTGATTTTTGGAAGCGAGTCTGGGATGAAAAGAGCTCTTTAATAGTGATGCTTGCGGGTAGCAGGCCGAACGGAGAAAATGATCAATACTGGCCCAACAGTGGAGAAAAACTCTCTACATCATCAGATCTGACAGTTACACTTAAGAGTGAAATATCACATAATGAGGGTTTACCTACAGCTTACACGTTGAGAACCTTCAACCTCATAGGGGCAGGCAAGGAAGAGCGAGAAGTGCGTCAAATACACATCCCATTGCTTGAAGGTCAGGAACCGATACGTGTTGAGACTTTTAGTGCTCTCATCGATGCTGTATATTTAAATCAATTAGAACTGGATCGAAAACCTCAAGCTCAATTCGGCAAGATGGTCTTACACTGTAGAAATGGAGCTGGTCTCACGGGGCTCTTCTGTGCAGGGATCATGCTCAAGCAAGCTCGTGAAGAGGGCAAAGGTATCGGCAATATAATAAGTTTGTTTCAATATGATACGAAGCAAAAAGGTGATCTTATCAAACAGCCGTTCCTATGCGGACTACTCGATCAATACGGAGCAAAGCTTAGCGAGTAGTGAGGCTAATACCAGTTGCAAGAATTTCACAACAATGAGAGCCAGGTAGGGCCAAAAATTTGAGAGAGCGTTTCGAAGCTCATGTTTTTAAACATGAGCGAGAAAGGATCTCTCGAAGGTGCCGGCTCAATGGCTCTCATTTGAGACATTACTTGTGATAAATGGTATTATTTCTTGCAACTCGTATCAATCGGCTATAACCGGTCAAAATCATCAATTCAAACTCAGTCAACTAAAGCAAAGCGAGAGCTTTCCTGGGGGTGATTTAAAGCTCCATCGACTATCAATTTGACAAAAAACCCCCATTACACAAGCATCAAGTGTTCCATAATCTAAGAGTGAGCAGATGAAAGTTGCAGTTTTAGGAGCGGGTTTTGCTGGTTTGGCTGTGACATACCATCTAATACGCAATACGCAAGGACGCGCACGCATCGATCTCTTTGATCCTGAACCCATCGGCCACGGCCCGTCGGGTATTTCCCTAGGCCTTCTCCATCCCTATATGGGGCGTAAGGCAATGCGGGCTTGGCGTGCTACTAGCTGTCTTGGGGAAGTGCACGCTTTGATCAGCGTAGCTGCTGCAGCCATCAATGAGCCTATTGTCATCTCGAAAGGAGTGTTACGCCCCGCTCTTTCTGCCGAACAAGCTGGACTTTTTAAAGAACGCGTTGCAGAGAACGAGGAAGAGCTTGAGTGGTTGTCGCCTGAGACTACGATGGAAAAGATTCCAGGGCTTCTTCTGCCCTCTGAAGGAGGTGGGCTCTACGTAAAAGGAGGTTGGACTCTCAATGTCCAAAACTACCTACAAGGGCTTTTCCGCGCCTGTTTGAACCATGGCGTCGTTTTCAAACAGCTCCGCGGCTTGACAGAAGAGGTCATCTCTAAGTATGACCACATCGTCGTCTGCTTGGGGGCCAATAGCCTTGGGTTTGGTGCGTTCAAGAATTTGCCGATGACAGCAGTCAAAGGTCAAATCTTACGATTGAAATGGCCAATAGGCGTGCCCCCTTTACCCATGAGTCTCGTAGGGGAAAAGCAGATTGTGATGTGTCCTGACTATAAGAGCTGCCTTGTTGGATCTACTTATGAGCATACATTTCCAGACTTTTTGGCTCATAGGGAGCAAGCTCAAGCTGAGATCATGCCCAAGATTTTGTCTTTCTTTCCAGCTTTGGCTGATGCAGAGGTCTTGGAGTGCCGTGCCGGTTTTCGAGCAAGTCCGACCAGTCGTTTTCCTCTTTGCGGAAGGTATGGGGAGAAATTTTGGTTTTTGACTGGGCTTGGATCGCGAGGTCTACTTTATCATGGTTGGCTTGGAAAAAGAATGGCCAAGGCGATCTATACGGGCAGCTTAGATGTGATTCCCCAAGAAGTGCTCTATCAGGGTCTTTAGCTACAATTGTGAACTTATTTCTTGCAAATCGTATTAGTTTTTGTAGATGTATTTCGGCCGGACAATCGGCGTGCCCTTCCCCTCACGGGCAATCACTCGCTCATAGACGATCTGTGTCGCAATCCCACAACAACGCGACATCCCAAAAAGGACCGTATAATACTCCGGAAAACCAAAACCAGCAGCTGTCAGTAACACACCCGAAATCGCATCCACATTGGGATAGGGATTGGCTACTTTAGGATTCTCCTTCAAAACTTTGGAACCCCGCTCTCTTATCAAGCAGGCAAAACGCACGAGAGGATGGCTGGGAAAGCGCCTCTGTGCAAGCTCATATTGAATCGTCGCCCGCGGATCTTCCACACGTAGCACCGCATGACCAAATCCGTACACGAGCTTTTTATTGGCCAAACGATCACGGATATTGGCCTCAATCTCATCTCCTGAAGCATTTTCTCCAAGAGTCTCCATCATCTCCTCAATGAAATGGAGACACTCTTGATTGGCACGCCCATGAAGTGGCCCAGCTAAAGCATTCATAGCCGCAGCAATCGAACCGTAGAGATCCTCCAGACCAGAGGCCACAGCCTTGCCGACAAAAGTCGACAGATTCCCCCCACCATGGTCAAAATGCAAAATGTCATAGAGACGGAAAAATTCAGTCAGCTGCCCCTTCTTCACACCAGGAATATTGAGCATCGCTGCAAAATTTTCCATGTACCCCAATTCTGGCTGAGAAGCCGCCCCCCTACCCCATCCCGCATGTGCATTGATCACAGCCGCTGCCACAATCGGAATCTTAGCCATCATGTTGAGACAATCTTCTCGCCAATCATTTTTCAACTCAAACATTCCTAAAATCAGAATCGCCGCAGAGAAAAGCGCCATCGGATGCCCCTCTCTCGGTAAAGCTTCAATCTGATCCAAAACTTTTGGAAGGCAAAAAGAACGTTTCTGCAAATCGAGAACAAATCTCTCCAACTCCTCTCTCGTCGGATCATGGCCGTGATAGAGCAAGAAAAGCACACGCTCTGGATCCCATGAAGCCAGCTCACTGATCGCTTTTTCTCTGTAGAAAAGCCCTTTGACTGGATCTACCTTAGATGTTGTGCAATAACCAACAGGAATACCCCGTAAACCCGTCTCCAGATTCTCTTCCTTTACCTCAAATAGTACCGTCAAAATAACCCCTCACTCTTGCAAAATTCCATCTCCTCAAGAAGCTCTTTTTCCGTCTTCTCAATCTTATCGCGGATGTAATCATCCCACTTGAGCCCCGGAACTATCTCATAATTGCCATCCCCCTTCGACCTGCAGGGAAAACCAAAGATCAATCCCTCATGGATCCCATAAGGATTTTCATCGCTGCATACAGCTGAGGAAAACCAATCGTCCTCAGGAGTTGGCATGTAGAGCGATCTCATCGCGTCTACTACAGCGTTTGCTGCAGAAGCTGCCGATGAACGCCCCAACTTCTCAATCACCATCGCTCCACGATTCTGAATCGTTTGGACAAACTCCTGCCTATGCCACTCAATATCAGGAATCACATCGGTCGCTTTACGTCCGGCAATCTCAACCTGAGTAAAATCAGGAACTTGCGTATTCGAATGATTGCCCCAAACCAACATCTTTTTCACAAATCTTGACTCTACCCCTGCCTTGCGCGAGATCAGCGACCTCGCTCGATTGTGATCCAGACGCATCAGAGCGTGGAAGTTCTTGCGCGGAATTTTTGGCGCATTATTCATTGCAACTAAGGCATTTGTGTTTGCAGGATTGCCAATCACATAGACTTTTACATCGCGACTCGCCACATCATTGAGCGCTTTCCCTTGCTCCACAAAAATCCGCCCATTCTCTGCGAGCAAATCTTTGCGTAACATACCTTTACTACGTGGCTTAGCTCCAACCAATAATGCAAGATCCACTTTGTCAAAAGCTTCGTGAATATCGGTTGTCAGCCGCACTTCTTCAAGCAATGGAAAGTCACAGTCTGACAGCTCCATCGCCACTCCTTCCAACTTGGATTCCATCCCTGGAACATCCTGAAGATGAAGGATAATTGGTCTCTCAAAAACATCTCCAGCAGCGATTCTAAAGAGAAGGTTATAAGCTATTTGACCACAGCTCCCTGTGATCGCGATACGAATAGGTGTTTGTCTCATGCAACCTATGTAACAGATTTGGGGTCATCAAAGCAACAATTGAGAATATAGCTTAATTTGTATATAATTATTTTTAATATGGATATTACCCAAATTTCGCTCCACCTCAAGGATAGAGAGGAAAAGACACACGAAGTTTCTCTGCTCTACCCCCTTCGGGAGGGCAGGGTAAAAGTCCAAAAAGCCGATGAGATGAAATTTTTATGGGTTAGAGAGCTCATTGCTAAGTTCTCTACATTTTTTACGCCCAATCTCTCTATAGAAGCGAAATTCAAAACCCAGTTAGCTCGCCTGCTCACACAGGACTTTGTACGCGATCATCTTCTCGAGGATCCTGTTAGACGTGAAGCCTTTTTCAAAGGATTGCGCGGAGCTGCACATCAAATCGGCTATCAATCCTTCGCCTACCCCCCTCCAACCCTCTCAGCTAAAGGTAGCGCCCAATTTGTGACAACTGTTGGCGGGGCTTCTCTTTTAGATGATCCGAAAAGACTCTCTTTTCATGTCATGCGCATGAAGCGCGAGGAAAAGGCTGTTTTAGATTCCATTTTGAGCCACATTGAAAGACCGCCACTCTCCTCAGGCCTCCATATCACTGAGAGTGATAAAGAGACTTCGATTTCACTTATGACCCACTATTCGAAATTTCAAGTGCTTGATGTAGATCCAACTGGAAAAATCAATTATGAACTTTTCCAAAATAAGACCACCCCTGCTACGCAATCGACTAATGTGATCAATCAGAGAGTGGTCTTTGATATTTCTGATGAAGAGAATCCCCTCTGGCTTGGTAGCTACTCAGGTAACCTTGGCAGCATCACTAAGCTTCTCGAGCAGATTTTACTGATTTTGCAAGTGAAGGGAGCTGTCACGATCTCCGACAAGCCGAGCTCTCTTATTTGCCCTATCCTGTTCACTTCTCTCTACTGCTGGCACGAGCTAGAGGAAGTGTGTCTGCAAAGAGATGCTATCCGTGCTCTCAATGGCAAGACTTTGGAGATCGGCAACGAGCGTGTCACTTTGAGACTATTCTACTACAATCTCACGATCCATCGTCTCCCCATTCCAGCTGAAACAAAGGCCTTTCTTGAAGACCTCAATGATGAATGCATCATTCGCTTGTTTGCACAGGCCCCCTTCTGTAGTGAACTTGAGAATCTACCAAATGATTTCTTCGAAAGACAGAAGAGAACGTTGGATGTTATAGATCGCTTCCGGTCTGAAAAAAAGCGGATTGTAAAATCAATTCATGACCCCCTATTCAAGGCTCTTTTGGAAAAAAGAAGCGCAGATGGCCATGCTATCAAGGGAATGGATGTCCTTCTCTACCTCGAAGAGGCAACAAAGCAAATGGGGATTTTCCATAACAAAAATTGCCACAACGGAATCGATCGCACATCAACAGCAAAGGCGGCTGACAAGGCGCAGAATGCTGTTCGAAAGGTCACAGGCAGCAGCTATTTGCCAGGCTATAATGAGAGCAAAAAGCTCTTCCGAGCGCTTTATTCCCTCTATCTTCTCTGGGAAGAACCTGAGATCAATGCCGCTTTGACCAATGGCATGTCAAGGGAGTCATTTTTCAAAAAATTATTCTATTTAAACCCTCAGCAATCTGAATATCTAGCTGATTGGCTCTATTTATAGCAGAAAAAAGATGGAACCTGGAAGCCCTAAAAGCTTCTTTTTCCGCTTTTTGCGCTGGATGACCCGAGCTAGGTCAAAGAACATCACTGTAGATTGAAAGATGGCGGTTATCATGGCTTTATTATAACAGTTTTATATTAATTTTTTATTAAGAAATATTATATACCTGATTAATTTTTGATTGATAATTTTGGCTGGGTAAAAGCCTGGCGATTGACCAGAAAATCTGGTTAGACTACTGTACGCCCAAATAGATGGGAGTCTCTTGAATACATGGCGTGTCCGAGCACCTAAATATGGCAAGGATGATGGGCACGACGAGTGATAAGCGGCAATTTCGGTTCATTTTTGCAACAGCCTTTTGGTGCTTTGTTGCAGCTTCCATGTCCTATCTCCTCTTTCCCCCTCTCTTTTTGAACCCCTCATTTCCTCTACTACCGCCTGAGACAGGTGCTATTGAACGCGCCCTCTATTTGAGCATCGCTCTTGCGATCTATCCCCTTGGTCAATTCATAGGATCACCGATTTTGGGCAGTCTGGCAGACTCGCGGGGTCATAAACGCATTCTCTTGATATCCCTTGTGATTGCTGCTCTCGCGAATTTAGGCACTGCGATTGCGATCACGATGGGCCAACTTTGGCTCTTAATCACCAACCAGTTTATTTTCGGCTTTATGGATGGCAATATTGCCATTGCAAGAGCGATGGCAACAGAGGTCAAATCAATCCCTAAAGAGAAAAGCCTTGGACTCATCGATGCCGCCTACTGTGGAGCCTACATCTTCGGTCCTTTCATCGGAGCTTGGCTATGCAAACGCAGTATCGATTTACCTTTCTATGCGGCCTGCTTCATTTTCGCTTTCCTCTGCTTGCCAGCAGCCCTTTTGATCAAAAAAACTCCTGTAGCTCGGGCTTTCCGTTCAAAAGAGAGTCTTCTGAAACGTACAAAAATGCTCTTTTCTAACCGCCATCTAAAAATCCTATTATTGACAGTCACAATCTTCACTTTGGCTGTCGATATCTACTATGAATTTGGCCCCGTTTATCTCACTTTAAAGTGGATGTATGATCCTTCCCAACTCATTTGGTATAATGCCTTTCTCTGCATCGGTCTTGTGATTGGAAATGGATGGCTGCCCGGTTTTCTTTGCCCAAGATTCCCTGAGAAATTCCTTCTTTATACTTCTCTTGCCGGATTTGTTCTGCTCATGATTCCAATGGCGTTTACAGATAGCGTCCTTTTGATGCTCACTCTTTTTGGTCTCATCGGACTCGTCATTGGTGTTGCAGTGACAATCCTCACGGTTCAAATTTCTAATAGCGTTTCTCAGGAAATACAAGGCGAGATAATGGGTGTCCAGCAATCTTTCAGGGTTCTAGGAGATGCTACTATCTGTATCTTCGGGGGAGGGCTCCTTATCCTCTCTTCAAAAGTGGTCCTCATTCTTTCAGCCGCTGTAGCCTTGGCTGCTTTAATCTATTACCGATTTGCAACTCTTGGCTCCCGCTCAAACAGCCGCCAGCTAATACCACTTACAACAAGTAATGGCACAAATGATAGCCAGGTAGGGCGGTAAATTTGACAGGGGGTTTCTCGCTTATCTTTTTAAACATGAGCGAGAAAGGATCTCTCAAAGATGCTTTGCTAGATGACTCTCATTTGCAAACTCATTTCTTACAGATGTTATAAAAATATTTTTTATAGTCGATCAAAGTTTAAAAAGTCCTAGGATTGGACAATCACAAGCTGTTCAATCCCGGAGCTTTCGCCCGAGCCCAAAGGGCGATGAAACAAAAAAAAATTAAAAAAAGAAAGATCTCATGTATTAATTCAGAGGAGTCGCTATAATCGCCCGGAGTAATCACGGACATCTAGTAAGAAGGAAGGAATCAAGGGAAGGCTCGTAATGAGTGACGAGGCACTTCTGAAGCTAATGACAAAAGAAAAACAGCAATTTTGGATCATTTTAACGATTGTCTTTTTGGGCTTTGTGGGAATTTCGATCCCCTATTTGATCTTCCCCCCACTCTTCCTAAACCCTGATTATCCACTTCTCCCAATCGATTGGAGCGCTTCCAATCGAGCCTTTTTTCTTGGGATTGCTTTGGCTGTTTATCCTTTTGGGCAGTTTATAGGAGCTCCTCTGCTCGGCTCTCTCTCCGACCAGTATGGACGGAAACATCTTCTGACAGGCAGCCTACTGGTCAACGCCGTCTGCACCTTTTTCACTGCCGTTGCAATCGCTAAACAGCAGCTCGTCTTGTTAATTATAAGCCGCTTTATATCAGGAGTCATGGAGGGTAATATCTCGATTGCCCGTGCGATGGCGATTGATCTAAAATCATTGTCAAAGAATGTCACTTTAGGTCGGATAAGCGCCGTCACTTCATGTGCCTACCTGATAGGACCATTTTTTGGAGGCATGCTTGCAGGTTTGAGCATCTCTATACCTTTTTACTGCATGTCTGCTTTTTTCATTATACTCACATCTCTTTCAGCATTTGTGCTTAAACAAAGCTTCACCCCTGTCGTAACGCGCAAAAGTTTTTGGCAGCAGATTAAATTTATAAAAAAAATACGACTTTTATTTTCTAATGAGAGGCTAAAATTTTTGTTGCTAGCCTCTACTTTTTTCACCCTAGCAGTCGACATGTTTTATGAATTTGGACCTGTCTATCTCACGCTTAAGTGGACGCTTGTACCCTCTCAATTGATTTTTTATAATGCTGTTCTATGCGTGGGGCTTGCAATTGGACATAGCTTTTTACCCTCCTTTCTTGCAGGCCGCGTCTCAATACGTTCATCGATCATCTCCTCTATTGGAATTTTCACTCTCTTTCTGATCGGTATTATATTGACAGAGTCAACGGTTGTGATGCTGACACTTTGTGGTCTCATTGGGCTTGTCATTGGCCTTGCAGTCACCGCTTTGACAGTGATTATCTCCGACGCGGCTTCAGAGCAGATTCAAGGTGAGGTGATGGGGACACAGCAAGCTTTACGCGTATTATGTGATGCTCTCATTTGCCTATTTGGGGGTATCTTATTGATATTTTCCGCAAAACTCATTTTAATCATTGCGGCCATTCTTTCTCTTGGCACGCTCATCTACTATTCTAGAAGTCGAACTGAGGGTCTAACGATCTCTACTGAGGCAGGATCATGACAATTGGAACGATCGAAAAACCTGTCGCTGTGGAAAAGCAGCAGTTTTGGGCCATTTTGACTATTGTCTTTTTGGGTTTTATAGGGCTATCGATCTCCTATTTAATCTTCCCATCGCTCTTTCTAAACCAAGCCTCTCCCCTACTCCCTCAGAACTGCAGCGATGCAACCCGTGCGGTTTGCCTAGGACTTGCTTTTGCTGCCTATCCACTCGGCACCTTTTTTGGCTCGCCTCTTTTAGGAGCGCTCGCTGACGCGTACGATCGCAAACACCTGCTCACCATTAGTTTGATTGTCACGGGGTGTACAGATTTATTGATCGGGGTCGCCATTGCCAAGCAGCATCTGGGAATGTTTTTGGTGAGCCTTGTAGCCTCTGGTATTATCGGGGGGAGCATCGTCACCCTTGCCCGTGCGATGGCAGCCAATTTTAAGACGATACCCAAACACGCTACTTTTGGGAAGATAGCTGCTGTAAAGTCAATCGCTTATGTCATCGGGCCAGTCATCGGCGGTTTGATGACCAGCAACCGTTTTTTTTCTTTGCGGGCTGTTTTTGTACCCTTTTTCTTCACGGGCACTCTCTTTTTTATCCTCGCTCTCGTTTCAGTCGTTATGCTCCAAAAATCGGGAAGACATGCTTCGGATCCTGAGCACACCGTATGGAAGCGTCTCAATTTCATCAGGAGAGCGAAAACTCTACTAAGAAATAAGCATCTTAAATTCTTGATGTTAGCTTCGACCTCTTTTGCGATTGCTGTCGATATGTTCTATGAATTTGGGCCAGTTTATCTAACTGTGAAGTGGTCACTGATTCCAGCGCAGCTGATTATTTATAATACTTTTTTATGCATTGGACTTGCGATTGGTACAGGTTTTCTTCCACAGCTTTTTGCCAATCGCTCTTCGCGTTTATCGATTGTCTGTACGATTTGGGGATTTGCCTTCATTGTTGTCTTGATTGCATTGACAAATTCTTCTCTTCTCATGCCAGTGCTTTTTGGTGTGGCAGGGGTTGTGATTGGACTTGCTGAGACTCTTTTAATCGTGAGAATCTCGGATTGTGTTCCAGAGGCAATTCAAGGTGAGATCATTGGAATGCAGCAATCGATGATTATATTGGGGGATTGTTTTACTTCCCTTTTGGGTGGGGTCCTGCTGATTTTGTCTTCTAAGATTATTTTGTTATTTGCGGCTCTTCTTTCGATTGCGACGATGCTTTACTACAGGCGTGATTGGAAAGCGCTCGATACCAAAGTGTCAGCAGATCCTTAAACGCAGGAGCCCTCTCTTCCATCTCTCTGCTTTTTAATGGCAAGACACTCTAAAATTCTATCAAAGAGTAGCTTTCTTGAGTCATCTCCCTCAACTGTGCATTCAGGGTGAACGCCGCTCAAAACAGCTAATCCTTTGCCTACTTTACAGGAAATGATCGCTGCTGGATTACCTTCGATATCAGCGTAAGTGGCAATCACTTCACTAGCCACTCCTTCAAAGTAGCAACCGCCATTAAAATAGACTGGGATCTCTTCTCCTTCCCATTTTACCTTCGCAATACGCGCTCCTTCCTGGCTGTCATAGCGGAAGAGATTTTTGCCATAAGCTGGGCCGATAGCCCTTCCTGAAAAAAAGGCAAGCTCCCGATCTGCGATGACTTCAAGCTCACCCCCCTCTTCGAAAATAACCTGCTTGGAAGCATAGTACCCCCCAGCACAGATCCCTAAGTAGGAGCCACCATTTTCAACAAAAGCACGGATTCGCTTATTGGGCTCTCCCCTAAGAGATTCATGATAAGGAACATCGCGACCACCCGGAATGATAATAAGATCAGTTGAGTTTTCCCAGTCGGGAGAGAGAAAGAAGTGGCGATCGACCCTTTTGGGTCTTTGGGGCATTTGAGCAACAAGTTTACGAAAGAGAGGGCCATCAACGCCCTCTCCAAAGTAGATCACTGCTTCCATCGACTTACAATAGGCAGTAGCGTTGCGGCTGCGCCGACTTTCAATAGATCACCCAAAATGAATGGGTAAAAACCGAGCGCAAAAGCTGATTGAAAACCGACGATACAGCCAAGCCAGAGAGCTCCTGCAGTGAGAATGATCGCGCTTCCGAGGAGCAAAGCTAACAAAAGGTATTTCGCGCTGCAGCCTCTTTCAAAGAAGAACCCAACGACAAAAGCAGCCACGACGCAGCCAAAAAGATAGCCACCTGTTGCTCCAAAAAGAATCGGGAGTCCTGAAGAAAAGCCGCCGAAAAAGGGCAAACCAGAAGCACCTTCCGCAAGGAAAGCAAGGACAGCTAGCGCCCCTTTGCGACTACCAAGAATCGCGCCTACGATTAGAACCCCGAGAGATAACATAGAGAGAGGCACTGGGGTGAACCAGAGCGGCAAGCTGAGTTGCGCCATCAGCCCTAAAAAGAGCGAACCTCCAAGAATCCAAGACAGGTGATAGAGAGCTTTACGTAAGTGGCTCTTTGGTGTTGCTAAGGCAGATAAAACGTTCATAAAAATCCTCCAAATATCGGGTTCTAAGTCTACCAACCACCTCAATAAACTACAAGCCTCGGAAAATACAATTTCTCCATTATTTTTTTGAAAATAAAATATAACTGGATATTATAAAAAAATCAGTTGAAAAGATAGAAAAGCATTTGAGGGGTTGACTATGGGTTGGGTAAAGGAGTTCAAGGAGTTTGCTCTGAAAGGGAACATGGTGGATTTAGCGATAGGGGTGATCCTAGCCCTCGCCTTTGGAAAAGTTGTCAACTCTCTTGTTTCAGATATACTCATGCCTCCTTTAGGATTTTTGCTAGGAGGTGCCGACTTTAGCGCTCTTTCGGCGCAGCTGGGGAGTGTTGAAATCAAGTATGGTCTTTTCATCAATGCACTCATCAGCTTTTTAATTATTTCTTTCACGATTTTTCTTGTTGTGAAGGGCATGAATAGGTTGCGTAAGTCGAAGGAGACGGTAAAAGAGTGTCCAGAATGTTTGATGTCGGTGCCACTTAAAGCAAAAAAGTGTTGCCACTGCTGTTCCGAACTATAGCCATATCTTACAGGATTTTTTATAGACAATTCGATTGAAAACTCGACAGCAGGGCTGAGCGAAAGCCCCGGGCTTCAAATGTCAAAAATCGGTCAAAATCGCGAGTTTTGGGCCTTCAAAGGTCCTAAACTTCAGAGAGCGTTTCGAAGCTCATGTTTTTAAACATGAGCGAGAAAGCATCTCTCCAAGCTGCCGTGCTAGATGGCTCAGATTTATATTAGGATCTTTCAAGCCCGGGATTTTCGGGGCTTGGAAATTTGCAGTTTTCAACTGAATGGGCTCTAGGCGTATAAAGATTAAAACTGTTTTGAACCGCTTTGCGGCTCACATGGGTATAGCGATCTGTTGTGGCAATAGTCGCATGGCCTAGCATCTCCTGAATCACCCTTAGCTCAGCACCTCCCTCAAGAAGATGGGTAGCAAAAGAATGCCTCAGTGTGTGGGGAGAAATTGTTTTGATAATGCCCGCTTGCAAAGCTCTCTTTTTGATCATCCGCCAAACCAACACCCGATCGAGTGGTTTCCCATTTCTCGACAAAAAAAGTATAGGGCTTTGATTTTCCCTAACTGCGAGGTAGCGATCAACCGCCTCAATCGCTTTCCGACCAATCGGCACCATTCTCTCTTTGCTCCCTTTTCCCATAACGCGAACAGCGTCCTCTCCCACATCTTGAATTTTAAGTTGACAAAGCTCTGAAACTCGAAGACCGCTGGCATAGAGCACTTCCAAAAGGGCGCGATCGCGCAGTCCGATGAAGCCCGAAGGTGGTGGAACCTCTAAAAGTCTCTCAACTTCTGCTTGAGTCATCACCTCAGGAATCAGCTGCCACATCTTTGGTGTCTCAAAGTAGGCAGTCATGTCTACTTCGATCAGTTTCTCACGCAAGAGAAACCGAAAAAAGACCCTGAGAGAGATCATAGTGCGCCCCAAAGAAGAGGAGGCAAGCTGGAGATTGGAAAGAAATTCATAGAGCAGTTCGACGGTTAGGGCACGACCCTCGAGGAAGGTGATCAGCTTTTGGATGTCTCTTTGATAGCATTCAATGGTATTGGGAGAAAGTCCCTTTTCAGAGGTTATGTAGAGAATAAACTCTTGGAGCTGCTTCTGCACTTCAACTCTCCAAAACAGCTGCAAGCTGGTCGATGACCTCTTGCTGAACACTCCCGATCGCTACATGGAAGAGCTCACCCGTTTCTAACAACTCATAGCACTTCATCCCTTTTTTAGAAAGTTGTGGACGATGGGCAAGCTCGCGGCGTCTCTCTAGATAAAGCGCGAGGAGGTAGCGGAATTCCTCTCGATTGCGAAAAAGCTGCAATGCCTTTTCGTCGGGGGAGCGGCCCACTCTAAGTGGAATTTTTCCCTGCCAAAAGGGGCCTGTTTTCTCCCAACAACCGAGGCAATAGTCAGAGCGCTCTTCATCTATAACCTGGGAGATATAGGAATCGCCAAGCTCAAATGATTTTTGGCATTTTTTACAAGTCAAGGAGCGTCTAGGGAGTTTCATCCCCCTATTCTAGCCAATCATTAATTCCTTTTCAAATAGACATCTTGCATAACCCAATTTTCGTGCCCGTGCCGGTGCCCGACCCAATTTTCATATCACTGAAGCTTTCGTATAATGTAACGCTTGTTTTGCAAGTGTGAGTTTTGTGTGCAAAAATATGACACGATCAAGGCGTTGCCATCTAATAGATTCAAGTCAGTTTTTCAAATCATGGTGAGTAGGGTCCAAGCGGCGGAGCATCAACGCATGAAAAAAGGTTTGAAGCCTTCGCATCTGAACCCTCAGGATAAATTGCTTATGACATTGGAATATTTGAGAGAATAGAGAACCTATT
>Ga0214923_10004976_pt1 | contig 15663 bp, 12 predicted proteins | sample LL1510_MetaG_FD_177993 | JGI IMG/M metagenome (GOLD analysis project Ga0214923, IMG submission 177993) | Freshwater microbial communities from Lake Lanier, Atlanta, Georgia, United States - LL-1510 | ecosystem: Environmental > Aquatic > Freshwater > Lake | place: USA: Georgia | collected...
CTACTACACCTCAACAAACATCTACCACACCTCAACAAACATCTACTACACCTCAACAAACATCTACTACACCTAAACAAACATCTACCACACCTCAACAAACATCTACTACACCTCAACAAACATCTACTACACCTAAACAAACATCTACTACACCTCAACAAACATCTACAACATCTACTACACCTCAACAAACATCTATAACATCTCAACAAGCATCTACCACGTCTCAACAAGCATCTACTACAGTAACAGAAACACCCAAAATGAATCCTATTTTATGTTTTTTTTATAAATTATTTGGTATTACAAAAGAATGTTATGATGATGATTCTTGTAATGAATCATCACCATATTTAGGAAACATTATAACATGTATTTTAATAGCAATGTTTGTTTTATTTGTTTTTTATATTTTGAAACAATAAATATATTCTATTTACTATGAATTTTGTTTAACACTCTTACATTATCTTCCATCATTATTAACTGTAAAATATCCTTTATTTTCATACTACTTACTTTAGATTTTTGAGCTCCATATAATAACTCATTAATTATTGTTAATTTTACATCTTGCTTATCAAATATTCCTCTTTCTATAGCTGTATTACTTGTAAACAAATACACATTAACATCCGTAGCTTTCTGACCATATCTTAAAACTCTTCCGATTGCTTGTTTTGATTTTCCATGACTCCATTGAAAATCCATCAATAATACTGTATTACTACATTGAATATTCAATCCCTCTGATCCAATTTCATATGTTAAAAGTAATATATTACCTGAACCATTTTCATTCTTTTTTTCAAACTCTTTTAATACCTCGTTTCTTTTTTCACTATTCATATTTCCTGATATAGTAAATACCTTTCTTTCAGAAGGAATAAAGGACATAAATAAATCAAGACACATTCTATAACTAAAAAATACAGTGATGTTTTCTGTTGAATGTTTATCTATAATATCCAATCCTTTTTGAATTCTCGTTGATTTTGCTGATTGTTCGTTATTCAACCATTCTGATAACTCTAATTTATTAATGTGGTCCATTAACATATTCGATAATTCAGACTTATTCTTAAAATCTATCATATCCAAAGCAACATTAGATATTGGAATCAAAGGACATACTAATGACTGTCTTAAATATGTAATCATAGCAAGCAAATAAGTACTGAACTTTCTTTGTAATTGAGTATCTCCTCTTATTTTGAAAGTATTTACTTTCTTTTGGATTTCTGAAATAATATCTTTCATAGATAAAAAGACTTTAGATTCCTCAATTGTCATAACATTCTCTACTATAATGCGATTAACTTTTGGTTCCTTAAATGAAGGATTTGAAGCTCTATGAACTATTGTTGGCATAAATCCATTAAATGATGGATTTTTTATATATTTTTCAGCATCAGGTAATGTTCGAGGGAAATTAAAATCATCAATTATCACGTGATATCCAAGAATTCTCTCAATTTTAGGTTCATTAAACATAGTTCCAGAAAGAACCCATCTGTACAAAGAACATAATGAACCTATCGCTCTACATCTATCACTTATTATATTTGTATATTTTTGAACCTCATCAACTATGATACATCCCCAAGCAATAGAATACAGTAATCCTAATCCTTTATCGACATTGATATAAGGACGCATTGGTTTATTATATTTAATAACAACGTGTTCGTTGAATCTACCCTCATTAATAACTTGATATGTTAAGAATTTTTCTTTTATTCCATTGTCTTTAAATGATTTGGTTAATGTCTCAGGTGTTATAATAATGAAATTCAATCTTTCTTTTGATAACTCAAAATCGTTCAATTTAGTATATTCTTGATGCAAAATAATATAGTTCAAACTATCACCAAAGAATTTTTTTATTTCATTTATCCAGTTTTCAATCAAGGTTTTTGAAACAACAACTAATATTGAATTATGTCCTGATTGTTTTACTTGAATTATAGATAACACAATACTAAGTAATGTTTTACCACTACCTAACGCTAAGCTTATTCCTCCAGACTCTTTACTTAAACATTCATCCAATACATTTTTTTGAAATTCATTCAATTTTGACAACCCTATTTCTGATAATTCAAGTAAACTCATTTTGTTTTTATAAAATATTTCTATAAAAACATATAAAAATCAGTTTTTTTTATTCTTAGACTTTTTACCTACTTTTATTTTAACATACAATGGTTGAATAGGAATATCATTTAATTTCAACAATAATAATTTCTTTTTCTTTATTTGTAATCTTCGTTTTTTTATTAAATAATTTGTCTTTTTTTCGAACTTTTTTATATATTCAAAAACATCCTTATAATTTAATTCAATCTCATTTTTTCTTTCTTTTGTTTTTGATATTTCTAATTTCAAATGTTCTTGTAAAATTTTTCCACATCTCCTTTTTTCCCTTGTTAACAATTTTAATTGTGTGTCAAGACAATCTTTTTGATTTATAATATCTTCATTCACTTTACAAAACTCTTTTATTGTTTTTTTCAATTCTTTTTTATCAAGTTCATTTTTCTTTACCTTTTCATCACAATTATAAATTTCTTTGTATAATCTCAACAAATATGGATGACACTTCTCTTCATTTTTTTTGATATAAATTTCTAATAACTCAAATTTAGACCAACTTTTTACATTATTATGGACAGGATCTTTTCGACATAAAGGACATTTGCCGTTATTTTCATACGAATATGTTTTTCTAAACACATCTATTATACATTTTGTATGAAAACGATGATTACAATCCAATAAAAATGTTTCATTTTTTTCATTCATATTTTCTAAACATATAGAACATATATCGATTTCATTTTCTATTTCAGAATTAAAAACATTCATTGGAGTTATTTCTTTTATTTGATTTCGATGATTTCTTTCAGTAACACATTCTTCACAATCACAATTATCAAATTCATCTTCATTTGAATCATAAACTATATGTGAGTTCATTTTATTAAAATCTTTTTGTTTTTAAATTAATCAATCATTATCTTCATCATCAGTTTCCATAATTTTATGGTTTTCATTGAATAATAATACAGAATTAGTTCTTTCACATTCAATATTATTACTATATGCTAACGTACAAATTTTACCTATTTTATACACATCAAAAGAATTTATTTTGATAAAGCTTACAATAGACACAGATACATTAGGAAAATAAAAAAATAAATAATATGGAGTTGTAAAAACTCCTAATAACTCATAAAATAATAATATAAACTTATTCTGATATATATTTGAAAACTCATTTCTTACATCAAATGTATGGAATTTATTATGCCAGTTATGTGGTACAAACTTTGTATATCGAAATAAGTTTTTCATCGCTTGTTTTGGATTTAACTGATAATTATCTACTTTTAAAAAACTTCGTGATAATGAAGATATTGCTCCAAATATTCCAGCATAAAATAACAATGATCTATTCATCACTGTTATTGATAACAAAATATGTTCATCCAATAACGATAAAAACATCGATAATGAAAAGAAGAATCCACATATCATAGCTATATACTTAGCAACAATTTCTACTGTTTGATTAGGAAATTGTTTCAAATATTTATCTGCAAATGGAATACATCTTTTCATTCGCTTCTTATAAAAATGTTTTACCTCATTAAATTGTCGAAATTTCCACTTTATAAATAAATTAAATCTTCGAATATTTACATTTGAATAATTTGTATATACATCTTCAATATTACTAATCACAAAATAAAATAATAAATACGAAAATATTATTGGTGAAAAAATTAAATTTAAACATGCTAATACTTTCAACATTTTATTTAAACCTACAACATTTATATTATCGATATCATTCAATATTGCATATCTCAAATTCATTTCCAATTGCTTCGTATAAAACTTTGTATTCAAATAAATTATATCTTTTTGAATCAATGCTATATAAAAATTATCTTTTCGCATAATCTTATTCGTAATATTATACATACTATTATGAAATTTCTTTTCTAATTTAGTTAATACATCTACCCACATCATATTTGGTAAATCATTATCAATTATACCTAATTTTTCCTTATAAAAATTATTTACAAATATTGAATGCTTTATTTCAAAAAAAAACCAAAACACTCTATATATAAACATCATTATAGAACATATTAAAAATATTAACGGTATTAAATATGGATAATCTACATTTATAAAAACAGATATATCACCACAAAAATTACTATCTCTTGTACACGTTAATAACGCATCCAAATCTAAAAAAATACTAAAAAATATTAGTATTGAAATTATCATCATTAAAAACAATATTTCACAACAATTCACGAAAATTATATTCTTTAAACCTCCTCTATAAAAATATTTATAGACATCCTCAAAAAATAAATCACTTTCTTTGTAATTCAACTTTTCAACTTTATTTCCAAATATATTTAGTGCTGGATTTTTCTTTGGATAATTTGTCATTATTGATACAGACCCTAATTCCTCTAATAAAGCAACATCTTCATCTTCATTCATTATTATATTCTTTTTTTTTTATGTTTAAATTTATTTCAAATTAGATATTTGACTTACTCCACCAATTATACTTATTATCATCATGATCATTAAGAAAATACTTGAAAACTCATATTTTGTTGTTAACAACAATACTAATACACCAATAAATCCTATTATTGCTATTAGTAATTGATAATTATTTGACCACCATTGACACTTTTTACTTTTTTCACTCTTAGAATATAAATGACTTATTCCAAAACTTAATATACCTAAATAAATTAAACTTAATACAAACTGAAATGTTTTATTTTTTATAAAAAACAATGAACCAATTAATAAAGATATAAAAAATCTTGTCGGTAAACAAACAAAAAGATAAAGATTTTTCCTATCTGATACCAAAGTTTTTGAATTTTTATCAAGTAATCCATTTCTAAATAATATATTATCATAATCATTATTTATAGTTGTTTCACATACAATTGTTGAATCCATTTATTTAAAGAAATTAATCTTTATACATACAAAAAAAATGTCTGCTCTTGAATATTTTTCAGAAATATTAAACAATACAAAAGAATTTTCAACTCACACTTTAATCGGAAAAAAAGATTTAATTTTTAAAATCGTTATTAGTAGACATAAAAACTTTCATTTTTCTGTATTCATTCAAACTGATTTATTAATCAATGACGAAGATGAAAATATAGATCTATTACATAAATCTATCAACGGAAAAAATTTTTTAGAAGTTGCTACAAAAATTGTCAATATAATTAATGATTATAAATATAATCCGCTAAATTCTTCATATTACGATGAATCAGATAAATTTAACTTTGTTAATTTAATGATGAATGAATTAGAACTATTTCCTGATATTTTTTCTACAATTGATGATTGTTGTGTATGTTTTTCAAAAACATTTACTAAAACTCATTGTAATCATCATCTTTGTATTATGTGTTGGGAAAAAATTTTGTCTCAATCCATTAGATCTGGATGTCCGCTATGTCGTAAATGTATTTGTATGAAAAACTTTTTATTTCACGATTCTCATGATGAATGTAACGATTTTTGAAAAAAAATTTATTATTTCTTTAAATAAACAATAACAATGAATTTTATGAAAGGTATTCTAAAAACTGGACTTCAATCAGTTACTAATTCAGCTAAAGAATTTGCTAAAGAAGAAGGTAAAAAACTTGCTGAAGAAGCTAAAAAAGAAGCTAAAAAACTTGCTGAAGAAGCTGTAAAAAATGATGGAAAAAAGAAAAAGTCTAAAAGAAAATCTTCCGATAGAAAAAAGAAGTCCAGAAGAAAATCTTCTGATAGAAAAAAGTCCAAAAGAAAATCTTCTGATAGAAAAAAGTCCAAAAGAAAATCTTCTGATAGAAAAAAGTCCAAAAGAAAATCTTCTGATGGAAAAAAGAAAAAATCCAAAAGAAAATCTTATGGAAAAAAGAGAAGAGATGGAAATCCTCCACTGGTTTTAAGACGAAAAAGTCCTGGTGCTATAAAAAACAAAGACGACAAATTTAATCCCCACAGTAGTTTCGGTAGTAATACAAAGAAATGATAAATGATGAAGTTCATCAAAAAATTACAAGACATTAAAAAAAATCTAAATGAAATTTAAATAAATCTTATTTTTTAAATAAATATACTATGAGTGGATTATTATTTCTTTCAAGTGATGATTTTATATTAAGTAAAGGCACAAAAGGAAACATTCTCTGCACTTCAATTCCTGGCTTTTCTTTGATTCTATTTTATTCTACACAATGTCCTCATTGTCACAATGTTTTACCTATTTTTAAAAGACTTCCTGGTTCAATTAATGGATGTCAATTTGGTATTATAAATGTTAGTACTAATAAAAGCTGTGTTAAGCTATCAAAAGATACTATTGCTCCTATTTTATATGTTCCTCAAATCATTTTATATATAAATGGACGACCTTATATGAGATTCAATTATCAAGGTCCCAACTTAGAACAAGAAATTAAACGATTTGTTATCGAAGTTGCTGAAAAAGTTCAAAGTAAACAAAAATTTTCATCCGAAAAAGTAGTACAATCTGAAATTCGAGGACACATACCCGCCTTCTGTATAGGCATCCCTAAGACTGATGACCTAGAAATTTGCTATTTACAGTATGATGAGGCTTATGACTAAATTCATGTAAAACTAAAAAAATGAAATAATTTAATTTTGATATTTAATATTATCAAAATGAATATATGTTCTGAAAAAGATTGTTGTTATAAAACAAAAAGAAAAAGTGATTTAATTAAACACTTATGGGTGAAACATGATATTGGGGAAAAAGAAATATTTGAATGTTCTGAAAAAGATTGTTCTTATAATTGTAAGACAAAGAGTGATATGAATAAACATCTATGGCAAAAACATGAAATTGGTAATAAAAATAGTAAGATATTTAAATGTTCTGAAAAAGATTGCTCCTATAAGTGTAAAACAAAAAGTAATTTTAATACACATCTTTGGAATACTCACAATTTAGGTGAAAGAAGAATATTTAAATGTTCTGAAAAAGATTGTACTTTTATAACCAAAAATCAAGGAAATTTAAAGAATCATCTTTGGCAAATACACAGCGTGGGTATAGGTGAAATATATAAATGTAAAAAAAATGACTGTAAATATGAAACTAAAAATAAAAGTAATTTGAAAAAACATATGATAGAATTACATAATTTAGGTAATTATACAATATTTAAATGTGATGAAATAGATTGTAATTATGAAGCTAAGTATCAAAGTAAGTTAAAAAATCATTTATGGGAAACTCATAAAATAGGAATTGGAGAAATATTTGAATGTACTGAAAAAGATTGTAACTATAAATGTAGAAGAAAAGGTGATTTAACTAAGCATTTATTATACAATCATAGTACAGGTGATAAAAAAATATTTTATTGTCCTAATAAAAATTGTTCTTTTCAAAGTAAAAACAAAGGTAATTTGAAAAATCATATAATTCGATTTCATAATTTGATAAATAAAGAATTATTTAAATGTACTGAAAACGACTGTTCTTATACAAATAAAATAAAAAGCTGTGTAAAATTACATTTATGGTATGTTCACGGTAAAGGAGGAAGCGGAAAAATATTTAAATGTACTGAATGTTTTTATACAAGCAGAATCAGAGAGTCTGTAAAAACACATTTATGGGCTGTTCACAATGTAGGAAAAAGAAATATATATAATTGTACTGAAAATTCTTGTTCTTTCAAAACTAAAAGAAGTGGTGATTTAAAAAGACATATTTCAAGTATTCACGATATCGGAGATAAAGAATGTGAATATTGTTTATCAAATGTTTTTTCTCTGACTTATTTTACTGATCCTAAAACAAAAACTGAAAATAAAATTTGTAGAAAATGCTTTAAAACTAATGCTGGTTATTCTTCTAGAATCGAAAAAGAAACTATCGAATTTCTTAAAAAAGATGAAAGAATCTCTCCTTACATTGTTTTAGAAGATAAAATCATAAAAGGTAATAATTGTGAAACTAAAAGAAGACCTGATTTATTACTAGCATCATCTTCTAAACATCATATCATTACTGAAATAGATGAATTTCAACATCAGGGGTATGATAAACGATGCGAGGAAGGACGCTTAAATGAAATTTTAGATGAAATACCTGATGGATGTGTTTCAATTATAAGATGGAATCCAGATAAATATAATACAACAGAAAAAAGGAAAACAAAAAAAGAACGAATGGAAATACTATCAAATTTAATTAAGAAAGTAAGTGAAAGATCGTTAGATGATGATAGTGAATCAATAAAAGTATATTATTGTTTTTACGATAAAGATAATGAAGTTTTATGTGATACTTGGAAACACGAATTTATTTATAGTTTAGAAGATATAGAAAAGTTATGAATTTACATTACCATTTATAATTTTATTTGATTATAAATGTTTCAAATCTTAGTAAAAACCAATAAGTTTAAAAAAGTTTTATGTAAATAAAAGATGATGAAGCTTACGACTAAAATAATTATGAATTTCAATGTTCTAAAAAATTGATTTTTTTATTTTTTTTTGATTTATAAACAAATTATCATAATGTTATGTATGGAACAAGCAGAAACACTTTATTATGCGATGAAAAGTGACAGTAGACTTTCTAACTACTTTTTTCCATCATACATTACTTTTTGTTGTTTTCGTATTGGATTGCCAAAACATTTACAGAATAATTCTTTAGGAATTATTGCTATTTCGTGTTCAGTTCCACCCGACTGTAACAGATATTTAGATGAATATGGTGTGATATATGAGACAGCGTTATTTGATAATCATAGAATTGTATATAATGATAATATAGGATATGATGATGTAAATAGATTCTCAACTATCGATGAAGTTATAGAAGAAGTGTTAAGAGTAACGGAAGAAATTGAAAAGAATTTTTTATAGTTTAACGTTCATAAATATAAATTCATTTACCATTTATAATTATCTTTGATTATAAATGTTTCAAATCTTAGTAAAAACCAATAAGTTTAAAAAAAAAATTTTATGTAAATAAAAGATGTCAATAAGAATATATCATCCTAAAGAACTACCTTTTGGCTTATTATCTAACAATTTTGAATATAAAATGCTTATTGATGGTGAAACATGGGATAACGTTACACAATATATTTATACCAATTTAATTCCATCCGATAATCAATATTTAAGAGAAAAAATTAAAAGTTTCCCTTATGACATCATCCCAAAAATGTATGTTGAATATGAAACTCAAATCAAAGACGAATTTATTAAAGACATTTTAACTTCATCTTTAGAAAAACGCTTTTTAAATAATGACGAAGCTAAAGAATATCTTTTAAAAACAGGTCGTTCTAATCTCTACTACATTAATCACAACAATCTTTACTTTGGAACTATCGAAGAATATATTCCAATGTTAAAATCGAACAATTACAGTCAAAGTAAAAATATTCTTGGACTAGTATTCGAAAAAATAAGAGATAAACTCTTTCATTTGAAAGTTGATTCAGATTACTTCAAACAATACATTAATTATAAAAAATTAAAAGATATGACTTTGAAATCATATGAACAAGTAATTGAAATATTGAACATTCTCAACGTTCCAGATGAAAACAAACATTTTAGTGATTTCTTACCTACAAACGACGTTGATGTTTCTTATACAGAATTTAAAGAAGATATAACTAATGATCCTACATTACTAAAAATTTTAATTATATCTGAAGATTATCCATTTGCACTTGTAGCATATACTTTTCATAAAAATATTAGAAATACAATGAAAAAATTAAAAGAAGAAGTCTCTAAAGTCGTATTTAACAAATATCTCGATTATTTTGAAAAAACAAATTCATACAAATCATCAAAAAAAGAATTAGAAAAAGAACTAAAGTATTTCAAGATTGATTTCCTTCAATCTTTATTATTTGATTTATATCAAAATAATAAACTTCCCTCAGAACTTCTAAGAGATATTAATTTACAAATTAATAATGTCAAAATAATGAAAAATTCAGAACTAAAACAATATGATAATTTTGATATTACTTTATATGAAACACATATAACTAACGAAGAAACTTTACTTTACTATAAAATGACTTCTTCTTCTAAAAAAGATTTTATATTTACTGACTCAGATACTTTTTTATCTATTTTCACACCTGAAAGTGTTTTTTTAGAAAATAGAGTCTACGATAACGTTCATATGTTTATTCAAGAAAAAATTAATGAAAATGATTCATTTAATCAAGAAAAAAGAATTAAAAATATTGAAAATCTGATTAAAAAATCTTTGGATGTCAAATTTGGAATCAATTTCAATAATAGACATTCTTTGGATTTGCAACATTTATTGTATTTCTTAAAAAATATTCACATTATTCATTTAGATGATACACCATTTATTAGTGAAGTTACTTCTGAATATTTGAATTCTTTCAAAAAAGATATTACTATTGAAAGTATTGAAAGTAATTATGAAAATTCAGATGTGATTTCTTTCATTGAAAAAGATCTCTTTATGAATACATGGTTGAAAAACTATATTGAGGGTATTATAAATCTAAGTTTGAATATTCATGAATTTATAAAAAATAAATATAACGAAGACATTACTTTTGATTCATCATTCCTTAAAAAAATATTACCTACTTTATATGAAAAATCATCCGATAATATTCAACCTATAGAAACAACTAATAATCTTTTCAATATTATTGATGATATTTCTATTGTTAATATCGAAGATGATGAAAAAAATAAAATCAAAGAATTTTTATGGGGTTTTATATTAACTGATTTACAAACTATTTGGAATGATGTTTCAAATAAAGATTCTGATACTAAAAATGTTTTATACAATATTCAACTTAATCTTAGTTCAGATCTTCCTTCTCAAAAAGTTTTAGATAATAATTTAGAAAACTTGATTTTTATTTCTTCATTGTATTTATTTGATGTTATTAACAATTTAGGAAAACAAATGTTAAAAACAAGTTATATTTATGATAACAATTTCAAAGAATTTCAATCCTTAAATATTGAATACAAAGATATCAAAAATTTAGACACTTTAATTTTGAAAATAAAAGAATTTCCTGATTCAGAAACTACCAAAAATATTATGTATTTTATACAAGAAGAAATTTTTAATAAAGCTAAAATCGTTAAACCTGATTTTGATTGTGTTTACGGAGTTATTTTAAATAGTATACATCATATTTTAGATAAGAGAAGATTTCACAAGGATGAAGAAATTAGAAAAACACAAGAACTAGAATTTGTAGATACATATCCATATACAATAATGAATCAATATGATGAATATGATGAGGAAGAAAACTATTTTGCCCAAGAAATGGCAATTATTGAATCTCAATATAATAATGATGTTGAAGAACAACATAAAAACGTTGACGATGACGATGACGATGATTCTAAACAAAAAGAAAAAGATGAAATTTATGATAACGATTTCAATAATGAATACGACCAAATTATAAATAAAGAAGTTGAAAATGATGAACAATATGATGATGATTACTTAGATGGATCTGGAAATAATATATTTCACGATAATAAAATTAAAAATCAAATCATTGATTTCTTATCAAATAGACAAACAAAAGTAAATGTATCAACTTCTGATATTATTAGATTAATATATTTCATAAAAAATGATTCAATAATACCTGAAATAACAATCAACAGATGCAATTTCTTTCAAAAAATACATAAAAAAATCATTCCAACCAAAAGAAAACAAAATATTATTCTAGAAAAACCTAAATTTGTTTACACTGACGATTGTAACGAAATCGCATCAAAAGTTTATAGAATTAATGGTATCAAAGGAGGTTCAACAGTTTCTGAAACATGGTTACTTGAAACTAAAGATGAAAAGAAAATTTATTGTAAAATTTTCGTCAATTCATCTAATAACGAAATTCTAAAATATGCTAACGAACAAAATAAAGAACATTTCACACTTTCTGCTAAAAGTTTAGAATATGAAAAAAGAGTTTACAAAGAAATTATTGATCCTATGATTAAATTAAAAATATGTAAACATTTCATTCCATTAATTACTATTTATGACTCTTGTAAATATCAAAATCTTTTATCTATCGTAAAAAACAATGTCAAACACGAAACTGAAAATAGAACATTAACTGATGAAGAAGTTGAACATAGTCTCAAAAGAAATATCAATAATACAATCATTTTCAATAAAAATTTACTCATCAATAATCCATTAAAACAAGAATGTATTAATTATGATAATATTGAATCTCTTACATTCAGCATCATATTAACTAAATTTTTTGATAACACTAAAACAACCACTTTTACACAATTCCTACAAAAATACTCATCTAATGTGGAATTCGTATTAAATGTATTATTTCAAATCGCTGTTGTTTGTTTTGCTTTCTCTTTAAACAAAATGACACATAATGATTTACATGCTGACAATATTTTCATTAAACAATATGAAAATATTCAACATTTTATTTATTATATCAATGATGTAAAATATGAAATTGATTCTTTTTTCAAGGTTTATGTATTCGATTTTAATTTTAGTTTCGTTGAAAATATTGGTAAAAATGAAGGAATAAATAATTATCTCTGTGACAACTTCAACGTTTGTAACTTCTTTGTTCCTAACAAGGATATTCTTAAAATTATATGTGCTGTTTCCAAATTTTTACCTTTCTCTGTTAAATACACCTCTTCTAAAGAAGAGTTAAGAAACGAAATTTTCGAAATTTATAATATTGATAATCAATGCTTTTTTAGACCTAAAGGACAAATGGGTCCATCTGTTACTCAAGATTTCTTTAATAAATTTGATGATCCTCTTACTATTTTGAAATCTATTTACTATGATATTCCAAAAAGAGAAAATGTTGTAGCTGGTAAAATACACGAACAAAATATTAAACCTGTTTATGATGGTAATTTATTTAATATAGACTCTAACAATATATCTGTCATTCACCAAAATAATTTTATTGATGGAAAATTATCTATTGATAATCATATCAATACTTTATCATCTACATTTAATGATGGAAAAACAATTCAAGATAAAAATGACAATGAACCGATCGAAGAAAATATCAATGAACCGATTAAAGAAAGTGACAATGAACCGATTAAAGAAAGTGACAATGAACCGATTAAAGAAAATGACAATGAACCGATCGAAGAAAATATCAATGAACCGATTAATTCAGAAGATCTTTTACCTAAAGAAGAATTTATTGAAAAGAAAAAAGAAATTATTAAAAATCAAAAAGAAGCTGAAATAATAAGTAATATAAACATATCAAATATTGAAGATAAAGATTTCATCAAATTAATTGAGAACGGATATTTGATTTTTTATGGAGATGAAAAAATTAAACTTGATAAATTCTTTAACGAACAATTCGAATTCAAAAATAATAAAAGAAGAAAAATATTAAGCAATCTTAATGTTAAATATTCTCATCCATCATCATTTCATCATACTGAACTAAGAACTATTAGATCTCTCATTCATAAACAACTATCACCTTTATTCAAAAAATTCTTTAAAAACAAATTTCAAATGTTAATTGATTGTTTTTATGATATTGATATTCATAAATACTCTTTTGATGTCAACGAGTTATTTCCTAAAAAAAATGATTCAGATATATTACTTAGAGGATGGATTAACTTAAACACTAAAAAAGAACAAACATTCTCTTACAAAAAAATCAATGATAATAATATACATACTCAAAATGTCTTTCCTAGACAAGTTGTTCTTTATAACGTTGACAAAATAAAAGAAGTTGAAATTGTAAATAAAGGTTCTGGTAGTTCTCATAGATTATACTTTGGATTCTATTTCCCTAATGATAATTCATCAAATTATTTTAACGATATAGAAAAAACTTTTATGAATCTTGAAACACCAAGTATCATGACAAATGAAGTTCCTATTTTATATAATCAACAACAATTGAATAATTGGGAAAGTAGAGTCAAATGGTTTTACGATAATATTCATGATTCGTTTTTAGATAATTCTACTAACGAAAAATATCCTTCTGTATTAAAAGGAATTAAAGATGCTAACGAATCTAATAAAGATATTATATTTATTCCTTATTCAAACGATGATTTATTACCTTATTCTTTATATTGATTTTATTTTTTTTAAACATACCCTGTTTACCATTTTAAAATATAAATATTTTAAAAATTGATATTTAAAAGAAAATATATCTGTATAAAACACCAAATGTCATATTTTGAAAAGATTATTTCTTCTATTGATGATGAAGTTGAAGAACTTTTAATTCATATTTCTAAAAAGTTTGATATCGATAAAAACGAACTTATTATGATTTGGAAACAACAAAAAATTAAAACTAAACCTGATACTCCTAAATCCATAACGAATACTCCTCAAGAAAATTCTCTCCTCAAACTTAATACCTCAGAACTTAAAGAAATGTGTAAAAGTAAAGGATTAAAAGTCAGTGGAACTAAAAATGATCTTGTTGCTAGAATTGTTGAATCTGAAAAAAATAAAAAATCTACTTTCAGTCTCACTACTACATCTAAAGAAAAAGAAAAAGAAAAAGAAAAAGACTCAAAAAATATTTTGAAAAAACTTGTTGAAAAAATTCCTGTCATTCAAATTAAGAAAAATAAATTCGGCAATTTCGAACATTCTGACACTTCTCTATTATATGATAATAAATCAGAAAAAATATATGGAAAACAAAATCCTGATGGCTCTATCGCAAAACTTACGAAAGATGATATTGATTTATGTAATAAATACAAATTCTCTTATGTTATACCTGAAAACTTAGACAATGATGATGACGTTGAAGTTGAATACGAAGAAGTTGATACTGCTGATGCTGATGCTGATGCTGATGCTGATGATGATGATATAGCTGAAGATGAATACGAAGAAGAGGATGATGATGAAGATGAAATTGAGATTGAAGATGAATATTACGATGAATAATTTATAAAACCTATTTATAGACTTGATTTCTAATATAAAATATGAATTCTATTTTATATTCCTGTAATGACACTATAAAAAACATTGATATATTTGATCCATATTTTGATATATTCAAAAACGTTTTTGATAAATATCAATCATTATATTCTTTTTATCAAACTATTTCATGCAATAAATTAAATATGATTTTGATATATTCATATTTATTTAGCGTTATTTTGTTTTTAGTTTCAATCATCATCATAAGAAAAACTTACAATGATATCAAATATGATGATAAGAATTATTTGAAATTACAAATCGAACATAAAAAATTAATTTCAAAATTCAACAAACTTAAAATTGCTCTATATAAAATTGACTTCATCGCAAAAAATAAAAATCAACGTTCTGCTAAAAAACTTTCTTATATTTCTTCGGAAATATTATCTGTCTCTCGTGAAATCAATAAAAAATATTAAATTTATAAGTCTACAAATTTATTGATTCAAAAACATACGCTAAAGATACATTATATTCTTTCATTTCATCCGTCGTTAAATACAAACAATCTATTTCACTAATAA
>Ga0214923_10004977_pt1 | contig 15663 bp, 1 predicted proteins | sample LL1510_MetaG_FD_177993 | JGI IMG/M metagenome (GOLD analysis project Ga0214923, IMG submission 177993) | Freshwater microbial communities from Lake Lanier, Atlanta, Georgia, United States - LL-1510 | ecosystem: Environmental > Aquatic > Freshwater > Lake | place: USA: Georgia | collected 2015-10-15
GATCAAGGTGTACAAGGTGATCAAGGAGTACAAGGTGATCAAGGAGTCCAAGGTGACCAAGGAGTCCAAGGAGATCAAGGAGTCCAAGGTGACCAAGGAGTCCAAGGAGATCAAGGAGTACAAGGTGACCAAGGTGACCAAGGTGTACAAGGAGATCAAGGAGTACAAGGTGATCAAGGAGTACAAGGTGATCAAGGAGTACAAGGTGATCAAGGAGTACAAGGTGATCAAGGAGATCAAGGAGATCAAGGAGATCAAGGAGTACAAGGAAACCAAGGTGACCAAGGTGTCCAAGGAGATCAAGGAGTACAAGGTGACCAAGGTGATCAAGGAAACCAAGGTGATCAAGGAGCACAAGGAGATCAAGGTGATCAAGGAGATCAAGGCGATCAAGGTGCACAAGGCGATCAAGGAGTCCAAGGTGATCAAGGTGATCAAGGAAACCAAGGAGATCAAGGAGTCCAAGGCGATCAAGGCGATCAAGGTGACCAAGGAGCACAAGGTGACCAAGGAGCACAAGGAGATCAAGGTAATCAAGGTGACCGAGGTGATTCAGGTATACCAGGTGAACAAGGAAATCCTGGTGAAACAGGAAATCAAGGAGATCAAGGTGATCAAGGAGCACAAGGAGATCAAGGTAATCAAGGAAATCAAGGTGACCAAGGAAATCAAGGTGACCAAGGAAATCAAGGTGACCAAGGAGCACAAGGAGATCAAGGATATCAAGGTGTACAAGGAGACCAAGGGGTTCAGGGTGATCAAGGTGATCAGGGGCCAACGGGAGAAGCAGGAATTGGATTTAGTATTTTTGCAACAGCTGATACATTAGCCAATTTACCAGATGGAACATCCAGTAATATTGGACAATTTGCATTAGTTACAGGTGGTGATATGTATGTGTACATGGGTGAAAATTTAGGTGAAACTGGTCCTTTAACTGCATATCATTTTGTTGGTGATGTAACAGATGAAGCATTAATTATGGGACCAACTGGTGATCAAGGAAATCAAGGCGATCAAGGAGTACAAGGTGATCAAGGAGCACAAGGTGACCAAGGTAATCAAGGAGATCAAGGAGACCAAGGAGCACAAGGCGATCAAGGAGACCAAGGAGCACAAGGTGACCAAGGAGACCAAGGAGCACAAGGTGATCAAGGAGATCAAGGAAATCAAGGAGATCAAGGAAATCAAGGAGATCAAGGAGTACAAGGTGACCAAGGAAACCAAGGTGACCAAGGTGTCCAAGGGGATCAAGGAGCACAAGGTGACCAAGGCGATCAAGGAAAACAAGGCGATCAAGGTGACCAAGGAGACCAAGGAAATCAAGGATATCAAGGTGACCAAGGAGATCAAGGTGACCAAGGCGATCAAGGTGATCAAGGTGATCAAGGAGATCAAGGAATACAAGGAGATCAAGGAGATCAAGGAGATCAAGGTGACCAAGGAGCACAAGGAGATCAAGGTGATCAAGGAGATCAAGGCGATCAAGGTGACCAAGGCGATCAAGGTGACCAAGGCGATCAAGGAGATCAAGGTGATCAAGGTTACCAAGGAAACCAAGGAGCACAAGGAGATCAAGGCGATCAAGGAGATCAAGGTGCACAAGGCGATCAAGGAGATCAAGGTGCACAAGGCGATCAAGGAGATCAAGGGGATCAAGGTTACCAAGGAAACCAAGGAGCACAAGGAGATCAAGGAGCACAAGGAAATCAAGGCAATCAAGGTAATCAAGGAAACCAAGGAGCACAAGGAGATCAAGGAGATCAAGGTGACCAAGGTACTCAAGGTAATCAAGGAAACCAAGGAGCACAAGGAAACCAAGGAGCACAAGGAGATCAAGGAGATCAAGGAGCACAAGGAAATCAAGGCAATCAAGGAAATCAAGGTGACCAAGGAGCACAAGGAAATCAAGGCAATCAAGGTGACCAAGGTACTCAAGGTAATCAAGGAAACCAAGGAGCACAAGGAAACCAAGGAGATCAAGGAAACCAAGGCGATCAAGGAGCACAAGGTGACCAAGGCGACCAAGGCGATCAAGGAGCACAAGGTGACCAAGGCGACCAAGGTGATCAAGGAGATCAAGGAAACCAAGTTGATCAAGGTGACCAAGGAGTCCAAGGGGATCAAGGAGACCAAGGAGATCAAGGAGATCAAGGCGATCAAGGTGTACAAGGCGATCAAGGAGATCAAGGAAACCAAGGAGATCAAGGAGATCAAGGAGATCAAGGAAACCAAGGAGATCAAGGAGATCAAGGAGCACAAGGTGACCAAGGTGATCAAGGAGATCAAGGAGATCAAGGTGACCAAGGAGCACAAGGTGATCAAGGTGACCAAGGCGATCAAGGAGACACAGGTCCTACTGGTCCTTTTAACACAACTCTCCAACCTACTGGTACTGCATCAATTATAGGATTTAATACATTTTCATTAGTAAGTACAGATGATACTGTATATTCATCCGAAATAATAAATTATACATTAAATGGATTATACTTTTTATTTGAACTTCCAACTATTAGTACATTAGCAGTAGATGATGAAATTTATATAGGTATTTATGGAACAAATACAAATGAATTTGTAACATATGTATCATTAACATATAATGGAACTAATATGGCAATTCATTTTCCAAATTCTGCAACATCATATTATACTCCAGGACAAATAGTGACAATGGTATCTAATGGACAAACAACAACAATATCATATTATGCTAGTGCAACACCATACACTGTTACTGTTGCATCTGGTGTTCTTTTAGATTCGCAAGTTATATTTAAAGCAAAAGCACATGCATTAACAGATACTGAAATTATTTTTTCAAATATTATTTTTTATCCAATTGGAATAAGTGCTACAGGACCTACTGGATCTACAGGTGAAACTGGATCTACAGGTCCTACAGGCGTAGCATTTTCTTTTACAGGAGTATCAGGTGCAATCCTTTATTCCCCAGACGGTACAGGTATTACAGGAAGCTTTAAAAGTGTATATACTGAAAGTGATTCACGAATCCCTATTTATGGTCTTTTAAACGGAGTTGCCTATGGCCCTACAGGAGGATATGTCGCTGTTGGATATACAAACGGTGCATCAGAGGTCTTGTCTATTACAAGTAGCAATGGAAGTCGTTGGATACTAAATGAAACCGTTCAATCTGGACAATTGTACGGAATTACGAATGGGCCTACAGGCTATGTAGCTGTGGGGCAGAATAACAATAGTAACACATTGTATGGAAAAAGTACTGACGGTATATCATGGACGTATGGAACAGGTACTGAAGGAATTCTAACAGATGTTACAGCTGGTCCAGATGCGTATGTGGCGGTTGGATACAAACAAAGTGACGCAACTTCTATCTTTTCAAAAAGTCCCGATGGAGTAACATGGACGGATAATTTTGGTCCGTTTATAGCATATGTGGAAGGGGTCGTTTATGGATCAAATAAATACGTCGCTGTTGGAAAAATTAATTCTGATACCGTATACTTTTCTAGCTCGGATGGAGAAACATGGACGGGTGGAACAGGACCTATTAGTGGACACCTACTATCAATTGCATATGGAGCTACTGGCGGCTATGTCGCTGTTGGCTATAATTACGATAATAATTCTATATACTTACAAAGCCCCGATGGAGAAACATGGACGGGCGGAACAGGACCAATTCCAGCAACGCTCTGTGGAGTAATGTGCGATCCTACAGGCTTGTATGTAGCTATTGGAACCGATGGCTTTAATAGCGTACACCTAACAAGCTATGATGGACTAACGTGGACGGGTGGAACTGGTTCTGTTATGGCGGAACAGGCAATCGCATATGGACCTACTGGCGGATATGTTGCTGTTGGTGGGGGTAATCTTACATATGCGAGATACCAAACGAGCCCGAATGGAAGTAGCTGGACGGGAGGAATTGCCAAGAATTCAGGAATAATGAAAACGTCTTTTACCATCGATAGGATATTTGATAATAACAACTCGGAAGGCCTGTACGGACAAGTACTATCAGCAGGGCCTAATGGCGATGGTCTTATATGGACGAATGGAACATCTGGGCCTCAAGGTGACACTGGTTTTACAGGTCCTACAGGTTCTATAGGACCCACAGGCACAACATTTTCTATTACAGGAGTACCAGGTGCAATCCTTTATTCCCCAGACGGTACAGGTATTACAGGAAGTAGTAAATTAGTTTTTAAAGAAGAACCTGTACCATTATATTATCCTATTCATGGAGGTTTAAGGGGAATTGCACATGGACCTACAGGTGGGTATGTAGCTATTGGGAGTGATAATAATTACCCAATAACAAATTCCCTATATTTAACAAGCGTCGATGGAGTAAACTGGACAGGTGGAACAGGTCCTATAGAAGGAAATCTACGTGGAATTGCTTGTGGACCTACTGATGGGTATATAACTGTTGGATTTGATAATAATAATCCCCGAAATTCCCTATATTTAACAAGTATCGATGGATTAAACTGGACAGGCAGTACAGGGCCTATACCAGGATCACTAGAGGGAATTGCATATGGTCCTACAAATGGATATGTAGCTGTTGGAAGTTTTCCAGGATATTTTGGTAGTGAGATTTTTTATTTAACAAGTCCAGATGGTGTAAGCTGGACAGGTGGCACAGGACCAATTCAAGAAGGACGATTATATGGAATTACATATAATTCTGTAGGTGGATACGTGGCTGTTGGAGATGATGGTGGCACACATGGTAATACTTTATACTTAAGAAGTCCTGATGGAGTAACATGGACAGGTGATACGGGGCCTATACAAGGGGTCTTAAATGGAATATCATATGGTTCTGCAGGATATGTGGCGGTTGGAGGAAATGGAACAAATGGTTTATATTTATCAAGTTCTGATGGAGTATCATGGACAGGTAATACAGGTCCTGTTTCAGGGTACTTAAATGGAATTACATATGATTCTGTAAATGGATACGTAGCGGTTGGTGGTGATCAAACAAATACAACATTCTTAACAAGCTCCGATGGAGTAAGCTGGGCAGGTGAAACAGGACCTATTCAGGGAACTATGCTAGGAATAACATATGGACCTACAGGGGGATATGTGGCTGTTGGAGCTACATTAACAACTAATATGGTTACAGATACACTATATCTAAAAAGCCCTGATGGCCAATCCTGGACAGGCAGTGGAGAAATGGGTGTAACAAGCTCTGTAAAAACATCCATCACTATTGATAGTATTGTAGACAATAATGGCTCTACTGGAGCAGCTGGACAAGTACTGACTGTAGGACCAACAGATGGAGGGCTTCTATGGTCGAATGGACCATCTGGGACTCAAGGTGACACAGGCGCTACAGGTCCTACAGGCACTGCATTCTCATTTACAGGCGTACCAGGAGCGATTTTGTATTCGTCCGACGGTACTAGCATTACGGGGAGTAGTCAGTTAGTTTATATAGAAAGTATTATACCAACTCCCACCCCCTTCTCAGGGATTCTGAGAACAGTTGCATATGGCCCTACAGGTGGCTACGTGGCTCTTGGATCTGATTCTAATGCGACAACGGATGTACCCAATTTCACAAGCCCCGATGGATACACGTGGACGGGTGAGACTGGATCTACCCAAGGAACTATATATGGAGTCGCATACGGTCCTACAGGGGGCTACGTTGCTGTTGGAAACGATCCATCTAATGCTGCTCTTATTTTAAATAGTTCTGATGGCCTAACATGGACGGGTGGAACGGGATTCGGTCCAGGAACCCTCTGTGGAATCACATGTGGGCCTACAGGTGACTACATTGCTGTTGGAACCGATGGGGGGTCTCCACAAAATACCATATATCTAACAAGTTCCGATGCGCTCAGCTGGACAGGCGGAACAGGACCTATTGAAGGAATTCTAAGAGGAATCACATATGGGCCTACAGGGGGCTACGTGGCCGTTGGGACTACTCCTTCTGATGAGACCCTATACCTAAGAAGCCTTGATGGAGTAACATGGACGGGCGGAACAGGAATAGGAGCGATGGGAGAAACCGTTGCTGGAAATTTCATGGTCGCTGGAGGTCAAGAAACAAATCAAATTATTTATTCATCCGACGGAGTTACATGGACTGCGTCCACTTCTGGGACTGAGACATTTACATCTGCTTGTTATGCGGTCGCATGGAATGGAACTCTATGGGTCGCTGGAGGAATAGGAGGAAATCAACTTGCCTATTCGTCCAATGGAACTACATGGACTGCGTCCACTTCTGGAAATGGGGTGTTTGATACCGTATGTTATGCGGTTGCGTGGAATGGAACTCTATGGGTCGCTGGAGGAAGAGGAACCAATCAACTTGCGTATTCGTCCGACGGAATCGAATGGACTGGGTCCACTTCTGGAAATGAGGTGTTAACTATCGAATGTTATGCGGTCGCATGGAATGGAACTCTATGGGTCGCTGGAGGTCATGGAACCAATCGCCTTGCGTATTCATCTAATGGAACTACATGGACTGGCTCCACTTCTGGAAGTGAGATATTTACAACTTACGGTTTAGCAGTTGCGTGGAATGGAATACGATGGGTCGCTGGAGGTTATGGAACACATGGCTTAGCATATTCGTCTGACGGAATCGAATGGACTGCTGCGCCTCCTGAAAGTCAGTTATTTGATGACTGCAGGGCAGTGGCATGGAATGGCGCAAAATGGGTCGCTGGAGGTAATGGAGCAAATAAACTTGCGTATTCATCTGACGGAATTAACTGGACCGCATCCAGTTCTGGAAATGGGGTGTTTGCGTATGGTTATTGCTTAACACTTGCATGGAATGGAACACTATGGGTAGCTGGAGGTACTGGAACAAATAGACTTGCATATTCGTCCAACGGAATTAACTGGACTGTATCCACTTCTGGAAGTGGTCTTATTACAAGCCAGTGTCTGACGGTCGCATCACAAACTATATTACCTTATCTAGGAGCAATTGACGGAACCCTATACGGAGTCGCATACGGTCCTACAGGAGGCTACGTTGCAGTTGGAAGTTCTGTAGGAGGTGATGCGCTTATTTTTAACAGCGCAAATGGCCAATCATGGACGGGTGGAGCAGGGTTCGGTCAAGGAACCCTCTACGGAATCACATGTGGGCCTACAGGGGGCTACGTTGCGGTTGGAACCGATGGTGGGTCTCCACCGAATACCCTATATCTAACAAGCCCCGATGCGTTGAGTTGGACAGGTGGAACGGGTTCAATTCAAGGAATCCTGTATGGGGTGACGAATGGACCTACAGGATATGTTGCGGTCGGTGATGATGCTACATCAGAAAATACGATATATTTAACAAGCGAGGATGGACAAAGTTGGACGGGCAGCGCATATATGGCAGGCATCGTGGATGTATTAAATACACGTATAACCATTGACACCATTATAGACAATAATGGATCCACGGGAGCCGCGGGTCAACTGCTAACTGCGGGGGCAGGGGGTGGACTTGTATGGGGAGACGGGTATACTGGACCAACTGGTCTTCAAGGAGATACAGGGCCATTGGGTGGACCAACAGGTGATACAGGTGACACAGGACCCACAGGCTTAAAAGGTGATACAGGGCCACTTGGTGCACCAACAGGTGATACAGGACCAACAGGTGATACAGGTAATACAGGTGATACAGGTGATACAGGTGATACAGGACCAACTGGGTTAAAAGGTGATACAGGGCCATTAGGTGCCCCAACAGGACCAACAGGAAATACAGGACCAACAGGAAATACAGGACCAAATGCATTATCTAATTATAAGGGAGAATGGAATCCAAGTTATCCATTATACACTGTTGGTGATATAGTACAATATATAGGTCAATTATATTATTGTATATTATACACTGGTACATATGAATATCCACTAGACACAACCAAATGGGCATTGATGTCATCTAAAGGTGATACAGGTTTAACAGGTTCAACAGGTCCAACTGGTGATAAAGGTGATACAGGACCATTGGGTGCACCAACAGGACCAACTGGTGATAAAGGTGATACGGGGCCATTGGGTGCACCAACTGGTGATACAGGACCAACTGGTGATACAGGACCAACAGGATGTACTGGCTCTGTTGGTGAAGGTTCTTTTACTCTTGGTGGAGTTAATATAACTATAACAAACAATAACTCGGCAACAGTAACTAGTATGCAATATGCTGCTGCAAATGTATATGCATTAGCTCCATATCCTGGTCCTGTAACTATGTCTTTTTCATCAGAATTAGATTACAATGGCTCCCTATCACCTATTATTGGTGGATTTTCAGAAACTCAAAATAATTATATAGCTGGTGCAATAAAATATGGAATACAAATATCAGGACAAATGTATATAATAGAAAATGGTGTTGCTCTGAGTGAGATCGGAGGTTATGCAAACAGAAATACTGTTGCAAATCTTATATATGATAAAAAAGAAGTAAAATATTATGTTAATGGTGTATTAGTATACACATCTACACTTGCTCAAACAAATCCACTCTATGCAGCTGTTCAGTTCCCAAACGCGAACTATGCACCAGGTCTAAGAATGAGAAATTTTCACGCAGATTCTTTATTATTAGGACCAACAGGTAATACAGGATCAACAGGAAATATAGGTAATACAGGAAATACAGGTCCTACGGGATCAAGAGGTGATACTGGACCATTAGGGGCACCAACTGGTGATACAGGACCAACAGGCGTAACAGGCGTAACAGGTCCAACGGGTTATATGGTAAATACTCCATCTGGGACAGAAGTTTTAGTATATTATGTTGACCAAACTACCGCAACTACATTTAATGTATTATCATTAATCAATAATTATGGCATTGTTTATACATCTAGAAGTCAATATGTTACATTTAGTAGTAATACTTTTACTATTGCAAAAAATGGTGCATATCGTTTTGATTTTGAAGGTTGGAGATGTGGAGCAGGTACAGGACAAATTAAAATTGTTGTCACACGTTCGTCAAATATAGTATTTAATAGAACTAAAACAATGTCGTTCGCGGACTGTAGCTTATTTAGTGGTTATTTTTATTGGCCTGATTTTCAGTCAGGAGACATCGTTCAACTTTACAAGGGTGAAAACAATGGTGCTCCGCGTATTAATTCAGTAATTAGTAATGATACTGACGCAAATGGTCACTTAACTATATTTTATTGTGGTCCAGATTATGAATTAGGGGATCAAGTAAATGCTCCTACAGGACCTACGGGCGATCTTGGGCCTACTGGGAATACTGGGCCACAGGGTTCACAGGGTTCACAGGGTCCTGCAGGGACAACAGTAATAAGCGAAAACTTCATGATCGCAGCGGGTATAGGAACCAGCAATCATATGGCATATTCTTACGATGGAATCAACTGGGTAGCATCAACCTCTGGAAATGCGGTGTTTACATACACCTGTTGGGGTATTGCATGGAACGGCTCATTGTGGGTGGGTGTAGGTGAAGGAAATAATCGGGTCGCGTATTCATCCGATGGGATCAACTGGACTGCTTCTAGTTCTGGAAATGCGCTTATCGATTACATAGGCTTCGCAGTGGCATGGAATGGAAAACTATGGGTTGCTGGAGGCCAAGGAACAAACAAACTCATATATTCTTCCGATGGAATCAACTGGACTGTGTCAGATTCTGGAAATGGGGTACTTACAAGCATCTGTAGGGCTGTTGCATGGAATGGAACACTATGGGTTGCTGGAGGCGGTGGGAATGGCAGCAGCAGCCTTGCCTATTCTTACGATGGAATCACTTGGGTTGCTTCACCTTCTGGAAATAGTGTTCTTTCAAGTACTTGTAATGCAGTTGCGTGGAATGGCATAAGATGGGTTGCTGGAGGCGATGGGAACTATTCAAACAATCGACTTGCGTATTCATCCGATGGAATCAACTGGATTAAGTCATCAACTGGAGACGCAATATTTACTTACAATTGTCTCGGAGTTGCTTGGAATGGCACAAGATGGGTTGCTGGAGGGTCTGGGGCTTCATCTACCATTGCGTATTCCTCCGATGGAATCAACTGGACTGCCTCCGCAAATCTTCTAGGAACGATCTGCATATCAATAGCTTGGAACGGAACAGTATGGATCGCTGGAGGTGAAGGAACAAATGTTTTCATATATTCGGTAAATGGAATCAACTGGAATGTCAATACTTCTCTGAACCCGCTCTTTACATCAGCAGGCATCGCAGTCGCCTCGCGTCGTGTATTGCCCTATGTAGGAACAACACCTGTCAACGTGGGAAGCATTAGTGGACCCACTGGCTCCATTCTATTCTCACCCAATGGTACAGTCCCCACTGGATCAACTGGTCTAACCTATACAGAAGGCCCCACTGGCCCTGTCTTAACATTAGATGGTGATTTAATACCTTTAAAAGATAATATTTACAGCCTTGGTTCCACAGGTACAAAATGGAAAGATTTATATGTTGCAACAGGATCTATTTATATTGGTGATGCAAAACTTTCTTCAACAGGAACATCTATTATTTTTAATGGTGATCTCATTCCATCAACATCAAATACATTTTCAGTAGGAAATGTTAATAACCTTGTTCGTTCAGTGCATATGGGTCCAGGAACTGTATTTATTGGACCGACAGGAACACTTGGAAATGATGATAATGGTATTATATATTCACAATTTGGATTTGCCGCACCGACAATTACACTAGGTGCATCTATACCTGGGGCAACAGGAGCAGTAGAAGGCGGTGTAAAATTATCATTAACAGGTGGTACAGGACCTATCCAATATCAACATATTGGTCCAGGTGGAATTGTTGATGGTCCAATTCGTACATTAATGACAACGGATACGCAGAACACGGGACCAACAGGAGAAACTGGTAGCATAGGTATTCCAGGTGTAAGTACAGGTAAAATTTTCTTTTTAGATGCTACTTCTAATTCTGCACCTCAATCAGGTTCACTCCTTGTAATACCTAATACATCAACACAAACTACAATTGCAACAGGATCTCAATCTACACAAAATGATTATCTTGTAGCTACATATACAACACCAGAAAATTCAACAGCATCTACTATACTTGTAGGTGGATTATGGACTACAAATATATTTGCTATTGCATCAGACGACATATCAGTAACATATTATACAAATATTTATTACGTTACATCTGACGGACTAACCGAAACATTATTATCATCTGGATCATCAACATCAGCAACACAAATTTATTCTACACCATATACACTATCATATACAAATTATGTTCCAGATACAACGTTACTTGATTTAACATATAGATATCGTATTAAAATTTATATGAATTTTATAAATACAGCATCAGCAACAATATATATGAGAGATGCTACTAACAGTCATATACATACAACACTTTCTGCGAATGCTGCGACAGGACCTACTGGACCGACAGGGACACCGTCCACGGTAACAGGACCGACAGGCCCCTCCTTAAGTTTCCAGTTAGGGAACAATCCCTACGCTGCGAACGTCTCTTTAATAACTACGACAATACAAACGACCCAAACACGGATTTATCAAGTAGGCCCGATCACTACCGTCTCTTCCACAAAACTTCTAATTATGGCGAATGCATGTTTTACATCAGATAATAGGCGTGTGGCTATGACTGTGGGGCGCGCAACGACCTCGGGTGCTACTGCAGCAAACTCTACAAATATTGTATCAGGAACAACACCTGTGACTCTTCCTGCGGCCACGACCGCATATTACATGGCTGCGACATCTATAGGAGCCAATAATGAAGCAAATGTGAATGGTTTCGCAATAGATGCACCTGGCACAGGAACATTTTATTACACTATTTGGATGTCTTCAAGCACCTCACACAATTATAGCCAGATGACAGCCGTGCTAACGGTGCTAAAGATACAGTAGCGGCATACTTCACCCACAATATAAATAAATTAAATAATAAAATATATTATTTAATTTAGTTCTGTTATAATATTTGCATAATGATATAACTTTCTATTTAATATGTCATCACTTACATAAATATAATTAATTTGTCTTGTTTTTTGAAAAAAATAAATATTTAAAAATTTGTAATTTTTAAATACTTTACGGTATCGTTAAATACTAAAGTTAAAAACCCCCTTTGGAGGATACTTTTTTTATAAATTAAAAATATTTTTTACTAATGATTCTAATACACTACGATATATATTAAATATAGAAGGTATGTGTGTTTCCATATTATCACATAAATATTGATCATCAACATTAATAGTATAATTAATTATATTTGGAATATCTTCATATGATTTATTTGTATGAATAGCTAAAATAGTAAAATTATTATTATTATATGTATCAATAATATAATCTCTTAATTGTATAATATCATTATAATTATCATTATATCTATTATTCATTTCATTATATACATCTGCTTCACTTGTATAAACAAATAATATTTTTTTATTATTTTTTAAAACATCATCTAATCTAGAAAATCTACGATTAAACATTATAACAGTATTATCATAATCTGATATAAAGTTAAAATGACCAAACCAAACATTGTCTTTATTTATTATAGTATTTTGTTCTGGAAAAAAATCATTTTTGTTTTTTAAATATTTTAATATTAATTTTGGTGTAGTAGGTATATAATCAAAAGGAAATGATTCTTTATAAATATTTAATTTACGTAAGATCATAGTAGTAGGACATTTATTACCAATTGATATAATATAATCATATTTTTTATAATCGATATATTTATTAATAGGCAAGTAATTCATTATTAATTAATAATAATATTTATTTAATTCTAATTGCTAATTGATATTTTTTAAATAATAATTCATATTTATCTTCAATTTCAGATAAAAATTTATCAATACCAATTGATGTTTTTACATTATTTACATTAAATTCATAATCATCAAATAAAATAATACTATTTGATTTCATTTTAGGTAATATATTTATTGCATCTTTATACACTTGTTCAGGAGAATGATCACCGTCAATATATGCAAAATTTATAGTATTATCTTCTATTTTAGATATCATATCATCTGATATACCTTCTAATAGAATTATATTAGAATAATTTTTAGTATTATTATAAAATCTATCTTTTTGACCGTTACATACATTATCCCAATATGATAAATTTATATTATCTTTTACATATTTATTATCAAGAGGATCGATACAATATAATTTACTATCTTTATTCTTACATAATTTATCTGCAATTAATAAACTACCTTTACCTTCAAATGAACCAATTTCTACACATGTCATAGGATAATTAATAATATTTTCAAATAAAATATTTAATGAATTATCTAAATTAGAAGTTAAATCATGTGTATAATGATATTTATAATAGATTATTAATAATGTATTATCATTATAATTTTTATTTGGAACACATAATAATTGAAATTGTAAATTAGGATATTTTACTTTTAATTCTTTAATTTTATTTCTAAAATTTAATAAATCATAATGATGTATATCTTCAATAATATAATAACCATTATGATTCAACTTATAAATTGAATTCTCAAAAAATCTAATATTATCATTAAATTCATGAATACCATCATCAATTATTATATCAAATTTAACGTCTATATTTTCCCACATAGACTTAATAGATTTTAAATCTCTTTCATCACAATAATATGTTTTAATTCTATCTTCATTAAATAATATTGTTTTATCTATATCAGCACCATAGATATTTGCATTAGGAAATATTTCAGACCATGCTCTTAAAGATGCACCACTTTTACAAGTCAAATCCATATGTGATGTAATATTAGGGTTTGTAGTACCAATACCTAATTCAAATATATTAATATTTTTATCATATAAATCTTTGAACAATTCATTATAAATTAATGTATAATTATGACGGGAATTCATAATATCTTCAGAACCTTTATCACTTCCATATTCTCCCATTAATTTACATAATTTTGATGGTTTTGAAAAATCAATATTCGATATTTGTATTAAATTATTAATTTCTAAATAATTATAATAACATGCAATTTTTGATATATATATATGATTTTTTGGATATAATTCATTTATTTTTGTAATAAATATACCATCTGCTTCATATTTATTAATATCAAATGTTAGATTTTTAATTAGTTGTTTTGGTACAATAAACTGTGCAGTATCAATATGATATACTTCAATTTGATTACCTTTTAATATTTTACCAGTATAGATTTGTTGTTGATCAAATGTATAAAAATAATTTATATCTAACGTTGGAACAATATTCCAAAATTCTGGGTGTATTATATTATCATCATCTAAGAAATAAACAAATACATCATTAATTAAATTTAGTCCAAAATTTCGTTGAGGGTGTCCAACAACACCTTCATCAGAACAAAAATGTTCTTCTATTTTAGGATTATCTTCAAATTTTTTAGAATATGTTCTATTTCTAGATGTATCATATATAATATACCATTTATCAATTAATTCAAAATTAATTGATTTTACTATTATATCTAAATTATCAGGTCGATAACATGGTGTTATAATATTTATTTTTGGTTTATTATATAATTGATCAATTTCATTTTCTAATAATACATTTTTACCTGTTACTAGTAATTTTTTAGCATATCGTATTTTATCTTCTATATTATCAGATCCTAAATCCCACCATGTAATTTTTAATTTTTGTTGTATAGAAAGATTATCTGGACATGTACCAATTATATATATGTGAATTGATTTATTTATCCTTAATATATTTTGTATTCTATCAAGTGTTGGATTAATTAAAATAATAGAATAGTCATGAGGATGTGGATCATATGTTACATGTGTTGTTGGATATATATCACCATCAAATTTCCATACAGGTTCTATTTTAAAATTTGGTACAGGTTGTGGTAATTGAGATTTATAATGTTCATATATATGTTTTACATTATGTTGAATTAAACTATTTCGAATAAATGTAAAATTACCATCTTCATTGCGATATTGATAATATCCACATTCGCGAATATGACACCATTTTCCATGTATATAACTTTTAACTAATAATTCATAATCATCAGAAACAGATAAACGTGGATTATGTTTACCTACTCTATCATATAATTCTGTTTTCCATACACGTATATGATTTGGCATACCGATTAAATGTCTTAATGTAATTGCATTTGGTGGTGCAACATTAGTAGATACAATCCATTGATTATGCATTTCAGACCAAACATTTGCATGACTGGCATAACCATAGCCAAAAAAATCACCATATGAATGTGTTTTTAATGTTTTTTCATATAATTGTGCAGAGTCGCAATAAAAAAAATCAGCATCTTTATGTTCTCTAGAAGCATTTACAATCCATTTAAATAACTCAGGATGTATTTCATCATCATGATCTAATTCAATTAAAAATGATCCATATGCAACTCCAGATGCTAAGCGTTTCATTTCACCGATAATACCAGAATGTTTTGGTGCTTTATAAACACGCATACGCAAATCTTTTTTTTGCATATCTAATAAATTTTCATAAGTTTTATTATCTTCAGAATCATCCCAAACAATCCATTCCCAATTTGTATATGTTTGATTTTTTAATGATTTCCATGG
>Ga0214923_10004978_pt1 | contig 15663 bp, 16 predicted proteins | sample LL1510_MetaG_FD_177993 | JGI IMG/M metagenome (GOLD analysis project Ga0214923, IMG submission 177993) | Freshwater microbial communities from Lake Lanier, Atlanta, Georgia, United States - LL-1510 | ecosystem: Environmental > Aquatic > Freshwater > Lake | place: USA: Georgia | collected...
CATTGATGGCACAGCTTTTTGCGGTTGCATAAATCTATTGACCAACTGACCCATTACGGTTGGCTGTGGTGCTGGCGCTGTCAAACCGCCTGTTGGGATTTGTTCAGGGCCTGCAATTGGGGCTTGGGACGGTTGAACTTGTGGTTGTGCCTGTGGCTTGGCTTGTGTCTTGCCAAGTATCAATGCACCCAAATCATCTTCAGGAACGGCCTGTTGCGTTTGTGGCGTTTGTGCGCCGCTAGTTACTTTGTTGACGTAAGCCGTAGGGTCTTTAGTAATAAACCCACCATAATCAGCCAAGGCTTTTTTAACATCGCCTTTGTTACGTTGCACCAATTGCTCTAAATATGCTTTGGCTGCGGCTCTTGATTGTTCTTCATTAAATGGGTTGAACTCAATGCCCTGCTTATGAAGCATTTGTACGGTTTCAGGCAAGAATTGATAAGGCCCCATAGCCTTAGTCTCTTTGTTGATGGCAAACCGATCTTTGCCGCTTTCAACACGGCGCAAGCTGTCTAGCAACTGATCTGTAATGACAGATGCAGACTTTTCTGTTGGCTGTTTAGCTGATGTTTCGGGCGCTTTGCCCAAGATTAGTGCGCCAAGCTCATCCATTTACAAACTCCCTGTTTCGGAAAGTTTCTTAATATTTTGGTACTTGTCAAAAAACTCTTTACGTTTTTTTTCATCATTTCCAAGCAATTTATCAATTTGTTCTTTGCGTTTTGCAGGGTCAGAAATAGCGTTGTAGATGTTCATGGCTTCAAACACTTTGCTGTCAGCGTTGGCGTTCCAATCTTGCTGATACTTTTTCATGTTGTTGTCGCCAAATTTTTGAGCAAACTGCTGTGCGCCCCTTGCTTGCAAATCAAGGTTGGTTTGGTCAGCTTGCACCCTACGGGCAATTTCTATCAACTTTTCAGCAGGCATTTTGATTGTGCCGTTTGCCACCTGTTGCATATCCAAACCTGAAACGGTATTGCCTGCGCCGCCCATAGCGTTTGCGTTGGACAAAGCCAAACGTGCAAGGTCTTTTGCCAAAATTTCATATTCAGCGCTGCTGATGCTCATACGAATTTTTTGGCCCAATTTACCAAGCACCCCGCCGCCTCTCTCTATGGGATATAGGTCTGCATTGATAAGGTTGGCCTGTTTAATCACTTCCTCTACGTTACGGCGGTTTTCAGGCAAATTGCCTTGTGCGTTCACCATGCGGTTACGGTATTCCGCGCCTGCCGTTTGGTCAGCAATTTCTGTTGGTTCAGGTCTATACGGTTGATCTGCCCTACGCACAGGGTAAGGCAGACCTGTAACAGTCCCTGTTTCTTTCGGGCCACCAACAGATGGTGTTGGCGCTTGCAGTCCAGCCGCCCTACCGATTTCAACGGTTGGTTTTGCAGCGCCCACGCCTGGGGTAGTAGTAATGGTAGCCCCTGCTTCTGTTGTCTGTACGCTCGGCGCAAACGCTGTTTGTTGCTGCGTAGGCGTCATGATGGCTTGGCTTGCTTTTATCAATATATCAGGCACTTGTGGGCCTGCCTGCATTTGAGAAAACACAGGAATATAAGACCGTTCAACGAAATTTTTTAAATGAGGGTTGTTTGGATTTTGCTTAACAAGGTTTTCTAACTCAGCATTGATGATTTTGGGGTCTTTCACACCTGCTCGACCTAGCAACCCCAAAGTTGAAGAAACCATAGAACGCATATCCTGCGTCAAATTCTGCTTGGCTCTTGCGCCTTCAGTTTGTGCCGTGGCTAAAGTTTGAAAGGCTTTTCCGTATTCGTTATATGTTAAAGAAGCAATTTTTGGTGCTAATTGATTAAATTTCTCAATACTTAAATTACCGTCTTCATCTTGAAATTTACCTTCTGCCAATGCTGTTTGCAAATTGCGCCGTTCTTTATCGGCTATTTCAGCCACCCCTAACTGAATCTGTCCTGTCCTAGTGAGTTGTTGCTGTTGTTGCAAAGCCAATGGGTTTAGTTGTTCAGTCTGTTGGTACTGTTGCACACCACGGGCAATATTAAGCATATCCCCCAAAGACATAGGCTGTGGGGGTCTAGATTGGGACGCTACGGGGGTAAAGTCTGCCATGATTTAGCCTTAGGTTAAAAGAGAACCCGAATAATTTGTAGTGTTAGGTGTTACGCCACCGCCGCCAAACCCATACACATTCCCGCCACCGTATTGTTGGTTAGCCATAGCAGCGTTCAATGCTGGATTTCTTTGATTCAACAATTGGGATAGGTAGTAGGCATTACCTGCGCCTTGTATGCCGCTACCCAATGCGTTACCTGCAGCCACTTGACCTGCGCCAATAGCTGACCCTGCGCCTGCAATAGCGTTTCCTACGCCTTGGGCTGTATTGGATGACAACTGACCTGTCTGTCCAAGTGACGTTTGACCCAACCCCGCAATAGATGCTAGGTTGTTGTAGATGTTTGACCTTTGTGTTTGGTAGCGGTTAAAAGCGTTTTGGTATTCCTGACTAGCTGCGCCTTGCCCGTAATTCATCAAACCTGTAAGAGTGTTTCCGCTGATTGCGCCGCCGCTTTGATTTGCAAGGTTTTGGGTTGCCAAGTTGCCTTGTTGCAATCTAAATGCATAGCCTGGGTCAATTCCAGCAGCAAATTGTTCAGGCCCAAATTGTTGAGTCAGGTAAGGCTTCATTGCTGCTATGTCGCTTAAAGCGCTATAACCAGCTTCACGGTAGGGGGCTTGTTGTGCGTTTTGCACATCAAACATTTGCTTTTGCAAAGCAGCAGATTCCCGCATAGCATCCGCTTGCGTCTGTGCGCCACGTTGTGCGGCTTGACCGCCTAAAATGCTACCTACAATTGCGCTGCCGCCAATAATCCAAGGCATATCAATCCCCTTTTATCAAAACTTCATCCACTTTAGACGGGTCTTTTTCGTCTGTAGCATGGATGCAATACCAAATAACGTCCGTCAAGGCTTTCACGCCATGATTTAGACCCGCCTTTATTTCTATGCAGGCAGGTGCTTCTATGATCTGATTCTCTCCCGCATTCGCCACGATAGCTTTGCCGCTTGCCAAAATAGACAGATGGCTAAAGCTGTGCTGGTGCTGCACCAAAGTAGTCCCTGCAGGGATATGCGTCTCTTTGGCATAGAGCTTGTCAGCAAAATGGTGAATGATTTTAGGGTCAATCATAGGTTGTAGTAAGGCACTTTGTAAGGGTTGCCATTGACCGTGACATTGATAAATCCAACAGGATTCGCAGGCAACGTGCCTGAACCTGCCGTAGCGGTTGTGGCAGAAGTGAAGTTCAGCAGGTTAATAAAGTATTGCTGCCATGTCCGTGTGGGGCGCTTGGTCTGTGCGTCCAAAAATTCAGACTGCGGATAGGGTTGGGATTGTGGAATTGGTAGTGCCATCAATTTTCTCCAGCAGATGCTTTAAGGTTAGCCGAAACAATAACTGCTTTCACGGGGTCTGATATTGATACTTCAAACACTCTGTCCCTAGCCCAACCCAAACGCCTCCAAATGGCACGGTTGGCATAACGACCAATAGCACCAATAGTCACCCAATGTTCGTTTGACCATGTAGAACCGCCATCGTCTGACCATTTCAACATGGCTTGTGGGTTGTCGCCTTGACCTGTGGACAAACCCACGCCTGGCTGGAATTGAATCTGTAGCTCATCAAAGTATTGGCGCTGGAAGTCAGCCACCAAATGCGGCGCTCTGCGTAACCGCCTAACTTGCTGACCATCATCTGTGTAATTGTCTTTGTCTAGCTTGTAAATCTTGCCGTTAGCGTAGTCACCAATCAAAACCAAACCTTGAAATTGGGCGCAGCAGTTGCCCCTAGCCCGTTCGTATTGGCCCAAGTTATTGGTATAAAGCCATTTGTGCCACATTCCTGACGCTACGTCATAACACCATGTAAGCTGAATAGACGGAAATGAAATAACGTAAACTTCATGGCCTTCCAACTGATATGTCCACGCCACGGCATCATTAACATATTGATTGGTCAAAGAGTTTTCTACCGCATGGGTGGAAATTCTTGTGGGCACATAACCGTTCATCTGAACGATTTGGGCTTGACCACGGATGTTTCTGCTTAGATAAGCAAATGAGTTGCCCAAACGCGCCACGCTGTACTTGGCGGCAATGCCGTGCTGTGTAGAAGTGCCTGGGATTCTTTGGAATGGGAAAGGGCTAGTGCCTGCATCAATCCAAACCTCACTTGATGCTTCACCTAATAAATAGACTTCACGGTGGTCAACAATTAGCGATACCAAATCGTCAGGAGCACCATCTTTGCTTGCAAAAGATAATGATGAGGATATGGGCGACAATACTGCAGACGCACCAAATTGCTGTGTATCAGGGTGGTTATAAACAAAATAGTTGTCCACAATGTCCACAGATGTTGCGCCTGTAAAAGCCCCGTCTCCGGCTGGCAATACAGACCAATTTAGACCGTAAAGTGTTCTAGAAGTGACGGTTTGCGAGTTGTTGACCGTGTAAGTACCCACACCACCCGTGCCTGTACCAAACGCTGTAATGATGGTTTGGGCAGTTACGGTAGAGCCTTGGATGGTTTGACCTAAAGCCAATGTGCCGCTAGTCACGGCGGTCACGGTAAGTGTTGTGCCTGATATAGAACCCGTCACCACCGCACCAGCTATAACGCTGTTCATTTGCTCAGACGCTACGGTTTGGCTGATGTTGATGGTGTACGTTCCTACACCGCCCGAACCTGAACCCAATGCGGTTATCACGGTTTCTTGGGTAATTCCCACGCCAAACAAGGCTTGGTGTATGGCGATCGTGCCATTAGTAATGGCAGTCACGGTCAGAGTTGTACCGCTAATTGACCCTGTAAACACCGCTGATGATGGGCTAGAAATGCGCCATGTGTAACGGTTTGTACCGTCCACAATATAAGCATTCACGCCGTTGTCAGTTATGCCCACAATGCCTGTGGATGAATTTAACTGTCCAACCATTGTAGTTGTGTAAGAAGATGTCAGCGCATAAACATAAGGCCCGCAGACCGCAACCATTACATCGCCGCCTGATAGCGTTCTTAGCCCCCTAACCTCTTGCTGATTCTGAAACAGAACAAGTGATGTCAGACCAGGCGTAGGGTAAAGCGCGACCACACCCCTATCGCCAGGCTGTTTTAGCGGGTCAATTTCAGGGACAAAGTTAATGCATTCCTGTGCATCTTGATAGATGCTTGGTGCTTCATAGGATGGGCCAACAAAGCCAAAATCAGGCATTAACGGAAACCCCCATCCATAATAAAGCCTGCGTCTTTAGCCCTGCCCACCATAAGCGCATCAGGGTAACGTGCCACTTGTGGAGGACGCATATTTGTGCGTTTGATTGTGGCTTTAGCTTGGGCAGCATAGGCGTTAATCATGGCAATCTGCGTTTGTGACGCCTTGCCAAACATCGGCATCAGACGTTCAGCCAAACACCACCGCAATGCCATGTTGTAGCCTTGTGGAAGCTGAATAGTGTCGTATAAACCTGAATACGTCCTGAAGATTGTGCTTGTAAACAAGTGAAGCTCACCACTAGACGGGTTGGGGTACACATATAGCGTTCCCAAAAGCTCACTTGGTTGGTAATAAATCATCTTTGCCCAAGGGCCATTAAGCTGCTTGATGCCCAAGGATTCGTATTCTTCCAAACTGAGAATGGCTACGGGATAGTCCAAATAACCGCCTGCAATGTTAGAGCCGCCCTGTTGGGTAGCAACCCGTACAAATGCAGATTCAATGGTTAGGGGACGCTCATAGTAAGCAGTAATGGTGGTGCTTGCAGCGGTTTGGCTTGGGGTAACTGTGTATGTGCCGCCTTCATTGACGTTGCCGCCTGCGCCTGTTGTAAACCCAACAATCCTTGTTCCTGCGGTAATGCCTGTACCTGATAGCGTCATGCCAATATTGATGCCACCTGCAGTAACGCCGTTAGCAGGAACGGTCAAAACAGTTCCAGCAATAGAGCCTGTAAATGTTGCTCCAACTTGACCTGATGGGCCTATGGTGTACTGAACTTGGTTTTGTGTGGTTTGAAAGATGATTTCGCTGCGGTAGAAAACCATCATGTTTTCGTTTGACCATTGCGCGGTCATGTCATTGAGCATATCAAACGCATCTTGGGCTTCATCTGCTGTGGGGGATTCCCCTGCAGCCAATGCGCCAATGTCTTTCATAGCGCGTGTGATGATGTCAATGGGTTGGGTCATAGTGTCACCTTAAATGTGGGGACGGCCCAAGGTAACTTAGTGGAAACAGGATTCCGCAAGTTATCTAGCTGCTCTTGCAGTCTTGATTTTATGGCATTCTCGCCTTCTTGAGTAGATTCATCAAGAAACCAATTGACCACCTCGGTTTCGTAGCAGTCGCTTGTAACTGTGTAGGTCTTTTTCATAGACCAATAGCCCTCGGTGTCCACAGAAAGGTCGCCGTCCACCGCTTTGCAATAATACTTCAAAGACTTTAAAAACCCATCCTGCACCACGGTTTCTAAAATTTTCCAATTAAATGTTGTCATCTTGCACCCAAGAAGTTGTTTCTTCGTTCCATAAATATGATTTGCCATCGTCAGGCATAGGTATCGGTGTTACCCACAAACAAGTGTCTTCGTTTAAAAGCCAACTAGGATAGGGTTTTGGCGGGATAAATGCATCACGTTGGCTGTCGTAAGAATAACCAATTCCAGCGTAGTTTTTACGCAAGGGGCGACCTTCAGGATGTTGACCCCCACGGGTGTTATATGAAGTTTGAACCCATCCTTCGCCAAAAACACCAGTATCAATAACTTCTTGCTCGGCAACAATCACCTGAGTAACTATTCCGTTTTCAACTTTTGCAAAGTGTGACATATATTTATGTGGGCGAAAGAGTACCCGAACTGGTAAATGTATGAATTGTATTGCCGCCTGAAGAAGTCACAGTTCCACCGTTAAATACTTGTGAGCCAGCGTAAGAAATAATCACAACGCCCGAACCGCCGTTGCCGCCCGAAACTTGCGATCTTGCACCACCTGCACCGCCGCCAGTATTTGCATCACCGTTACCGCCAGTTCCTCCTGAATTGGTACTCCCAACGCCGCCGCCACCATTACCGCCCGTTCCTGCAACGCTGTCGCCAGTACCGCCGCCACCGCCAGCATAAAAAACAGATGAACCTGTAATTGATGAACTTAAACCTACGCCACCATTACCGCCTGAACCGCCACTACCGTTGCCGCCAACGCCACCCGCGCCGCCGCCACCACCTGATGCTGTACCGCTTCCATTGCCGCCATTATTGCCTTGGCCTGCTGTTCCTGCGCCGCCAGTTTGACCTCTAGATGCAGCGCCGCCCGAACCGCCCGATGCGCCAGCAACCGAAACTCCTCCACCCACATAGTAGCCGCCTCGACCACCGCCAGTAGATGTAATGCCGTTTATAGTTGAATCGCTACCGCTTGTTGGGGCAGCGCCACCGCCGTTTATTCCACTAGCGCCAGCAGTACCAGGGCCTCCACCGCCAACGGTAACGCCATAAGATGTAAAAAGATTTAATGCAGTTGTACCTGTACGCATACCACCCGCACCCCCTGGCCCACCCTCATATCCACCTGCGCCGCCACCGCCACCCGCGACTATTAAATAACTTACGCTAAGATTTACAGACTTTCCATAGAAGTCAGTAGGCATAACTATTACGCCACTTGTTTTACCCGCAAGTTTTCTAACGTTTGTGTCGTTTAATGAAATTTGCGCTGTTGCACTTAAACCCAATTCAAGCGCAATAGATTGTCCTGCTGTTGAACCAGCTAAACTTATTGGCCCGCTTGCGTTTAGTGTCATTATTTATCCCTTAAAGCATCAATTTTCTTATTAAGCTCTTTAATGGCCTCAATAATTAAGGGTGCAAATTTTTCATACCTAACAGTCAAATATTGTTCATCAATTGGTGCAGGCGCAACAATTTCAGGCATTATTGATTGAACCTCTTGGGCTGAAACACCAACTTCTTTAATGGCTTTATATCCCAATTTTTGGGCTATTTCGTTTGCCTCATAATAAAAACCGTTCAAAGAACAGATTTTGTCTAAAGCATTTTCAATTGCGCCAAGTTTTGTTTTTAAACGATCGTCAGAATAATAAGCCGTAACGTTATTGGTTGCTCTGATTTCGCCAGTTGTTCCTGATGCGGCAGTTCCAACGCCCAATGAACCAACTTGATAACTTGTGCCTGTTCCTAATGCCGTAATTCCACTTCCTGAACCTGCAAAACTTGTGGCAGACAATGCACCAGTTGACGGGTTAAAGGACAGTTTTGTGGACGCTACGTTTGCACCCGTAATTGAACCCGTTGTAGCACTTGTAAACGTCAAATAACGGGTTGCGTTAGTAGTGGTATCGTCTGTAATTGATAATCCGCTAAATGCCGCTGCCCATGTTGGGGCTGATGAACCGTTGGATGTTAGGACATAACCCGCAGTACCTGCGGCTGTAAACGCATAGGCTGTTCCTGTACCGTAAGCCACAGCGCCTGCGGTAGGGGTGGCAGTTGCGTTTGTGCCGCCATTCGCTATGGGCAATGTTCCTGTAACGCCTGTAGTTAAAGGCAGACCCGTGGCATTGGTCAAAGTGCCTGATGATGGCGTTCCTAATGCGCCGCCATTCACCACAAAAGCCCCCGCAGAGCCTGTATTTACACCAAGGGCAGTCACCACACCTGTACCTGTGGTGATTGTGCTTGGTGCTATTCCAGCGCCGCCACCAATCATCAAAGCATTAGCAGCTAATACGGCAGATGATGCCCAAGCTGCTGAACTCGTAAAGTAGGGTATGCCGCCGCTTGTTCCTGCCACCGTTAACGCCAAAGTTCCTGATGTGGTAATAGGTGAGCCAGCAACAGAAATAATGCCGCCTGTAAATGTTTGAGCTACGGATGTAACACCAGTAGCCGCAGCATTAGCCCAAGACGGAACACCACCCGCAAGGGTTAAAACTTGCCCGTTTGTGCCTGCCGACAAAAACGTAGTGGTCGATGTGGCGCTTTGATAAGGCAAAGAACCCGCCGTGCCACCCGCAAGGTTTGTAGCGGTTGTGGCGTTAGTGGCGGTAGCTGCATTGCCCCCAATAGACAAACTGCTTGCTGTGCCTGTTAAACCCGTTCCTGCGCCTGTAAATTGGGTGTTAGCGGTAATGGTTGTGCCTGTAACCGCTGCTGCTGTTGTAGCACCAACAGTCGTGCCGTTAATCGTGCCGCCTGTAATTGCTACCGCATTGGCGTTTTGGGTGGACATCGTTCCCAAGCCCGACACTTGCGTATTAGCAATTGCAATAGCGGTATTGGTAACGGATGAAACCTGGCCCGATGCATTTGTAACGAATACAGGCACAGATGAGGCAGAACCATACGTTCCCGCAGTACCCACGGGCGTAATACTGAACTGCGTTCCTGCTAGGGTTAACCCTGTGCCTGCGGTGTAAGTGGACGAAACGCTAAAGTTAGACCAATTGATTGCGGTTACGCCCAAAGTGCCGCCAGGCTGTGCGGTACAGTACCAAGCAGAACCCGCTTGTGAGCCGCTTAGAACAAACACAATCGCGCCTAAAAATTCATTCCATGTATCAGCGCCTGGGCTTCTTGTCCAAGCCCCTGCACTAACCACATAAATGCCATTGTCTGCCGCTGTAGATTGGTTTTTAACCAAAACCGTTTCACCCGCCACCAAACTTACGGTATCTATGGTTTGCAAGCCTGAAAGAGTGATATTTGCAGTTGTTGCAGCGTTTACAGGCTGTTTCCAGCTTAAACCTGCTGCGTAATAGTCCACATATTGCTTGTTGGCAATGTCTGTGGGGGCAGTAGGTGCTGCGGTCACCGTGCCTGACGTAAACGCACCTGTGGACGGGGTTGTTGCCCCTATGGTGGTGCTGTTTATCGTGCTGTTTGTAATATTTAACCCTGATTGGTCGGGCGAAATATTGGCATAAAACGGTGTTCCAGCAGGGCCAATCAGCGAAACCAACGAAAAGGTTGGCGCAGGATTGAAAATGCCCTGAACAGGGACGATGTTTATGGTTTGGGTGACAGCGGTATCGTTGGACATAAACGCCCCTTGTTAGTCAGCTTGGCAAGCAGTTATGTACAAAGTGTTGGTGCTTGAGCTAATTGCCTTGATATAGAAAGGTGCTTTGGGGGCAGCAATCAATAACGGAAAATTCATTCCAGCAGGCAGCACAAAAGAACCTGAATTGCCTGTTGAAGCAACGCTTGGGGTTGTAACTGTGCTTGAATTGGACAATTCCACCGCTGCAACACCATTTCCTGTGTTAATCAAGGAAACGTAGTTGGTTTGGTCGTTTGTGGTGGCTTCAATCAGCAGGGCTACGCTTGCTGATGTGGTGAGATCGAGTGCATAGGTGCGTCCACTTGGACGCATTACGGATGTGTTAACCATGATGTGTACCTCTTATCAAATTATAGGCTTGCAAAAAAGAAAAGCCATCCCTTTTGAGGATGGCCTCTCCACTTAACTCATGCCTGTTTAGGGCAAGAAGTTCAGGTCGTAGCCGTAAATAAACACATCAGCGGTGGCTGGTGCGTTTTGTACGGTAGTGCAACGGATGTACAGGTTGCCGCTAGTAATAGCGTCTGTAGAAGTTGCGGCAGTCACAATCACTTTTGCAGCGGTAGTGTTGCCTGACAAAGCATAAGCAGTTTTCACCGCTGTGCCTGTCGCGCCTGGGCCTGTGTACACAGCCAATTGGGCTGCGGACAGACTTACAGATGCGTTAGTCACAATGATGCTTTGCACGCTTACGTCACCAGCCGCAAAGATTGGGGCTAATGTGTCTGCTACTGCATTCAAGTTCACAGATTGGGCAGACGCAATCAAGCGCAAAGCCTGATTGGTTGCCAAATTGGTTGGGTGACTTGTGTTGGTACTTGCTGGGCCTGGATTTGGCATGATGTTTCTCCTAAAAAGTTAATGATTAAGCTGCGACACGGCAAGCAAGTTCAGGGTACAGGGGCGCCCAACCATACAGAACGTCCACACGGGTAGGAATGGAGTCGTTATTGATGGTGTACTGACGTACCACACGCATAGACAGACCAAGCTCTTTGTCAGAAGCACGACCTGCAAACACCACGCCATCAGGCAATTCCAAGTCAGCGGTAGCCAAAGTGAATGCGTTTTTGTGCATGATGATGTTTTGTGGGCTGACAGTACCTGTGTTGTTGAATGGGGTCACTACAGCAGATGCGCTGGTAGAAGCCAAATTCACGTTTTGGAACTGACCTGCAGTAATCACGGCAGGGCTAACAGTCACAGAAGTAGTGCCTGAAGTTGCCACGGTCACGTTAGAAGTCACCACGAAATTACGCAGCTTGTTCGAGCCATAGGCTTGACGATTCTGTGGGTTGACAGCGTAAATGCCAGCAATTTGAATCACGTCACCTTGTTTCAAACCTGCAGTTGCAGTTGCAGCAGTCAGCGCAATAGTGGAAGTGGAAGCCCACCCGCTAGTCAGAAAGCCTGTACCTGTGGCTGTGTCGCAAGACAAAGTGGCTGTTGCATAAGAGCCAAATGTTTGCGACACCACGTTTTGATCCATGTACCACGAAACGCCAGCGGAATCGCGGCCCATCATGCCTTTGCTGTATTGATCGCTGATTTTGTCCGATGGCATGAACAAACCTTTCAAGCTGTCAACGATAGTGGCAGATGTGAAAGGCTCGATAATGCATGAACGGCGACCATCACGGGGTGCGCCCTCAGAATCCAAATACGCACCTGCGGTCAGGTAAGTAATCAGACCTGTTGGGGGTGTACCAGCAGTACCCACGATGTTAGCGGTGTTGTTCTTAGCCATAGTCAGACCGTCAAAGTCAATCTTGTTGGCAATCGCTGCAATTGCAGGTTTCAACCATTCTGTTACTTTCGGCCTCTCGGCTTACTGACCACTTTCGTGGCGGGGAAACTTCTTCGAATCTCCCTCAGTACCTTCAGACTATTCGTACTGTTCAGACTATCGCATCACCCATTTCTGGGGTTTTCTCACTTAGTCGTTCACGGTGCTTTTTATCGCTTCCGCCCTGTCACCCTGTTTTTAGGGTTTCCAAGTCAATCAGAGAAAATTATTCGATGTGCATTACTGCACAAAGGCGCATTGAGTGTTTACGCGGTCGGAGAACATATCCAGAGACAGAGCCAAATCTTGGGTAGTGAATTGGGTGTCAACGTGGAACTGTGTGGACAAGGTTACAGGAACTGAAGATTCGTAGAAGTCTTCCACGTTCAATGCAGGGCCTGTAGTTCCCAAGAAACGACCTGGTTTACGGACGTTCAAGGTTGCGCCAATTTTTGCGCCGCTAACGGCAAATTGGTCGTCATAGTTACGGTCAACCTGATTAGAAAAGGTCAACTCGTTTTCCAAGACCATCAAGGCCTCATTGGTGATCATGCTGATCGTTAGTAAATTGTTACTCATTTCAAAATCCTTAAAAAAATAGGTTTAGCGAATCTTTCCAGCCAACCTAGCAGCTTTCCAAGCTTGATATGAACCATGAAACTGACCATCGCTGGTCAGGGCTACATCACGCCCATTAGCTGCCGATTTGATTGGATTGATCGGCACGGGTGCTTTACTTTTACCGACAGCAGATTTTGTCTGAGGCTCAGTCTTTTCGTACTGTGCTTCCAATTTCCCAATAGCTCTCAAGGCGGCAGTTAAGGTCATGCCTTGCAGTTTCTGAGCAAAGTCAGGATTTTCGGCTAGGTGGTACAAGATGCGGGGGCCAACATCTGATTCAAAGATTGCGTCACGCACTTCGTTGCTTACCGTAACGTCTGCGCTGGTAATCATTTCCTCAAAGTCAGGCATCTCCGCTTTGGCTGCATTTACCCTTTGCGCCCAAGTATTAATTAACTTGGCTTGCTCGGCAGCAGCTTTAGCTTGTGCTTCCTTTGCCTTTTCTTCCTTCAACCTTTGGTCAACACGATAGTCTGTCAATGCTTTCGCATATTCATACATATCGGTAAACTGCTCGGGCAGCGGTTCAGTTTCAACTGCTTCAGCTTTAGGCTGTGCTTTTGCCTCTAAATCCCGCAACCTTGCCTCTAAAGATTCCCTTGCTTCGCGTTCCCGCTGTGCTTCTGCCCTAGCTTCTTCACGTTGCTTGGTAATCTCAGAAAACCGTCTTTCCAACTTAGGATTTTGTTTTCTATCCTCTGTTGCCGTTGCTTCACTCTCCGCTTTCGGTTCACTCTGTTCGGGCGTCTCTGTCGGCTCTGTAGGAGTATTCTCGACTACAGCCTCGGCAGGCGCTCTATCAGCTAAACCCATTTTTTTAGCATTGAACTCAGCTAAATTCTCACTTGTCACCAAATTGGCAGCAAGTCTTTCCGCTACTTCCGACATTGAGTTACCTCAAAGAATAAACCCCATGAACCCACGGGTAGGTGAATACATATTACATTAAATTTGGCTGCTGCACAAATGGGCTTGCGCCTTGGCTAATGTCGATTGCTGCAGCTTGGGCATAAGCGGCTTGTTCTGCGTTCAAACGCTCAATTTCCATCAGTAATTGGTCAGGCGGCATTTTTGCCAACAAGATTTTTACCAATGCATCAATCTCGGTCTTGTTTTGGCTGGTAATACTGCGGGTGTTTTGGTCGTTGACCTTAACCTCTGCAATGGTTTCGGTGTTGTGTGCCTTGGCAGTCACATCCATGAGTTTTCTGCGGGTAGCGCCTTCTTCTTTAATCTGCGCCACTTGCATACGGTTGTTAATCTCCAACCCTGCGGCTTGTAACTGTTGCTGCAGTTCTTCAATAACTTTTTGTGATTGAGCCAAACGCATCTGAATTTCAGGCGGCACATCTGATTTTTCATCAATTTGCGCCATAGGATTCAGCGCAGCCAAACGATCTGCAATTACGTCAGCGCCAGGGAAATCCATATTCCTGAACACCAAGTCACCCGCGATATTGAATAATTCTTGATTGCCTGTAAGCAGGGGCATCATGGCTTCTACGGCTTGTTGACGCCTAGATTGGAAGCCTGGCCCTGTGTCCATCACCACATCGTATTCGCCTACGGTCACGTCATTCAGCACTTCGCCAACTGCTGTGCGCTCATTAATTACCGTCATGTCAGGCTGCCCATCAGAACCAATAATTCGCATGACCCGCTGGGTGTCGTAAATCTTTGGAATTAGGTCTAAAAGTATCTTTCCTGTATGCTTAATGGAACGGGTCAGGTTGTCGTAGAAATGGAAGTTGGACAGATCTACCTGAGCTTGTTGCCCCATTAAGGCTTTGCCTGATATGTTGCCGCTAGGCAGTTGGTTAGGGTCTAGGATGCCCAACACCATTTGTAGGTCGGCAGAAATAGCTCCTGCGGCTTCCATAATGCCCGTGGGTGGCGGCTCGGGTTGAAGTCGTTGCGGTACAGGAGCAGGGACACCCTCAATGTCTTTTTGCTTGTAACGTAAGACTGGGCTGGATTTGATGTTAGCCAATGCCCATTCGTTTTCATGGCCTTCGTCTTGACCTTCGGCAAGCAGCCATTTAGCCTTTGGAGCTAGTGCCACGCTTTCAGTCATGGAAGTGCGCCAAAAGTTGTACATACGCTGTGGGTCTTTGGCAAACCGCACTAAACCATACTTTTTGCGCTTATCGTCCACAATGACTTGTGCGCCATAGCAAGGCACGATAGGAATGTATTTACCTGCCCAAGTCTTTTCTTCCAAGACTTCCATAGCGGTCATCTTGCACCACTTTACGGCTTTACGGAATGAATCGCGCTCATCAATGACTTCTAGCCCTGCGGCTTCTACCCTTTCAAAGAAATTGGGCGAATCTGCAAATTGGGCTGTGCCATCGCTAAGTAAAAACAAACGGGCTTTTTCACGTTCGATGTAGAAATACTCGGCAATCCTGATGTCTTCTTTGGTAATCCATGCGGCTGTGTCGTCACCTGTGCTTCGGGGTTGGAAGTTAGCCCCATCATCAGCGCCTGGGTACATTTCCCTAAATATCTTTTTATCTAGCACCGTAGTGATTAGGCATCGCTCTGCGTCAGAACCATCAGGCCGAATGCTGTTAGGGTCAAAATAGACGGTAAACGGGTTGTCAATAGCGTCTATGTAGATTTCTTGGTCAAAGCTGTCTTCGCTGACGTATTTGTAGTTGATGCGCCAGTAGCCCCAACCCATTCTTACAGCGTATTCAAATGCCGTGTCATAGGCGGTATCGGCGTTGCTATTGGTTTCAATGTGGCGCGTGATGCCTTCAATAACTTGGGCAATCTTGTAGTCAGCCAAGTTATTCACAGGGTGAACCTTGATGCGGGGGCGCTGCATTCTTTGTTGATTGGTCACTTGACGGATATACGCATCAATCTTGTTGATGGTCAGGCATGGCCTAGCTTCTACGTTGCGGCTGTTCTGAATCTCGATAGGCCATTGATCGCCTGCGGCAAACTTAACGTCCTGCAGGGCTTCTGCACGGTTTGTTGAGTCTGCATCATTGACCAAACGCCAAAACTTCATGGCTTCGGCAATTTTGTTGTTGTCGGGGTCTTGGTACGCCATTTTTAACTCCTGTTAGCCCATCCAACTGCCTGCCATAGCTGTTTGGGCTTTAGGCTTGCGTTT
>Ga0214923_10004979_pt1 | contig 15663 bp, 24 predicted proteins | sample LL1510_MetaG_FD_177993 | JGI IMG/M metagenome (GOLD analysis project Ga0214923, IMG submission 177993) | Freshwater microbial communities from Lake Lanier, Atlanta, Georgia, United States - LL-1510 | ecosystem: Environmental > Aquatic > Freshwater > Lake | place: USA: Georgia | collected...
TCCTATACCTGCTCCTATATCTGCTCTTCCTGGACCTCCGTAAATATACGTTTAGGATTAAATAGGACTATCTGTAATGGTCATTCCGCAATATTCGACCGGACTGTGTGAATAATTTACGGGAGTATAGATACCAATTCGTTGTGCATCCTGTAAAATTCTTCTAAAATTTGCCCAAAATTCTGGTGTATGTGATGTCGCGCTCAAATCTGCCGTCATCAGATGTGCCATTTCATGCAAAACTACAAACATGACTGTATTGATTTCAACAAGGGGATATGCTGGCGGTGCCGTCTTATCGCGAAGACATAAAACAATTTTCTCTCCCTTATTTTCACTGTACGATGTATCTTTTGAAGTCATTGAATTTTCCATGACATTTTGAGGACGATATCTCTGAATGAATAGTTTTACCGTTGGTTCGCTTTGAAATTCTTCCTGCGAATAATAATTTTTAAGTTTTTCTATATTTCCACATATAGTTGCTAGCATTTCAGCAGCATCCTTCTTATTTGGCAAATCTTGAACTTGATATTCTCGACCATCTTTTTCTGCCTTGACCGTAATCAAATTGCCAGGACCACCATTGACGTACATGTAAAAGAGATAACCAAGCATAGCAAACATGACTGCTATTGCTTGAGGACTAAACTTCATTATTTTAAACGTTATAAATAATGGTTGATGCTCTTGCAAGGTATGTAAATGATTTCAAATATGGAAAGCAGGTGACGGATAGTATTGAGATTGAAAAACTTATTCGAGACGAAGGAACTGTATTGGATCACCAATTACAGGTATATCGTGGACAACGAGCACCTGAAATACGACCAGAAGGATGGATTTCTGCTTCATTAGAAGACGATGTTCGCAGGTTTGTAGGCGTGAAATGTTGTATTTTTAAATTAAAACTTCAACCCGGTACAATAATTTTATACGTAGATGAAACTCTTGAAAAATATGGAAAACCAAACAGGTACAAGGGAGAACAGGAAATTCTGGTGCTACTCGATGGAAATCTTTCAAGACCAACAAGGGTCGACGATCTTCACGAAAAGGATACGTATGAAATTGTCTTTACACCAAAAAAGGTTGTCGAAAAAACGCCAGAAGAAATACTAAAAGAATTAGACATTTCTGCTGATGAATTGGAATTCATTGAAAGTCCTTCGGATTTAGAAGTTTATGGAGTTTCGAAGGATAAACAGGATATGATATTTAAACTTTTAAAGCGTTCGGGCGGAAAGCGATTTACTGGGACCCGCCGCCGACGCCGGGTTCGCCAATCTCGAGTGCGCGGCGGTAGAGGTCCGGCTCGATCGTTGAATTCAAAAACGGCGAAACAGGTTTACGCGGGTTCGGGGGGTCGGAGCGCACGTCGAGGTTTGCGTTTCTGAGCGTCTGACCAACCGTGTTGATACCGTAGTGGTACGTCGGCGTCAGGAAATTCTGACCCGCAAGATCGCCCATACCAACCGGGTTCGTTGCTGCCCACGAAGCACCTAGACCGCCTTTCGGCAGTAGTTCGTCGGGTGATAAGACCGTCTGGGCATACGTCTGCTGACCCGCGGGGTGACGAGATTCCTGTGCTAGCGTCGGTGCCATGTCTCCACCCTGCGAGTGAGGATTTACAACTGTCGGGAAGGAGGGATCGTTAGACAGAGGACCCTGCGGTTCTAGACCGCCAACTTCGAGTCCCTCGCCCAATTTGGATCCAGTATACGCATTTACAACTGCTACTAGAACGGCAATTCCTACGACTACAGCGCCGAGACGAAGGAGGTTCTGTTGCGAAAGTTTCATCATAGATTTATATTGCTTTTGAGACAAAAATATGGAAAAAAAGTCAGTTGGTTTTTTTGATAATATATTTCAAGACGTTTTGGATTTCACGTCAAAACCAGAAACGCATACATTTGTAGAAGTTCACGTCATACAACCTCTCATGGTTCGTATTTTTCGACAACTCTATCCGTACATTCTAGGCGTCCTCCTTCTCTGGATTCTCATGTTTACTTGTCTTGCCGTCATTCTTCTCATGCTGATCCGCGGGAGCATGATTGATAGTATACTCATCAGGAAATAACAATCGTGTAAGGTCCGCCTTTGAAAGACCCCAAAACCCATGCAGTCCACGTGTCTTTGCCGTTTCACGCAATTCCGTAATTGTCATTTTTTCAATCTTGTATTTGAATGGAATCTCGGGAAGTTTCAAAAGAGCAAGAAGGTCGTCCTTCTTCATAATGTAATACTGTTTGATGCCCCTACCCTTTGCCTGCTTCTTTAAGTCGGCGAGACTCATGTTATCTAGGTTAACGCTCATTTTGTATCTCTGATTTTAGTGATACAAAACAAGGAGAATGCTTATATCCGTTTTGGTGGTAATGATAACTACACTTTTAGCAATTACTGCTGCTCTGTATGCCTACGGACAATCAAACCTACAGGAAATTAAAGACAATTGGGTAAAGTATCGGTGCAATCCTATCTACATGCCTCTTGCTGGATTGGTCGGCAGCGACGTTGGAACAAATTTCATGAATTGCACTCTTCAGTCTGTCAATACGTATGCTGGGTTCGTAATGGATCCAATTTACTCAAATTTCAGTATACTTACCGAAACAATAAACACTATATTGGATAGTATGAATTCAATTCGTTCATCGGTTGTAGGGGCATCTGAAGGATTCCTTGGGATTATCAAGTCTACCTATGGAAAGATTCAGAATAGCATGAGTGCTACTGTTCAAATTGTTGGTCGAATACGAACAATTATGAATCGAATGATTACAACATTTGCGGTATTGATGAATATCGTAAATACTGGATTACAAACTGGCGAAAGCGTTGCTAGAGGACCTATTGGTCAGGCGGCAGAATTCTTGTGCTTTAGTCCTCATACAAGGGTTGCAACAAACATGGGGACACTGCCAATGTACTGCCTTGAACCAGGAATGAAACTTGCTGACGGACAGCACATACGAAGCGTACTGTGCTTTGACGGTTCAGAAACAGACATGTACTGTATTGGAAATGTCTCCGTCTCTGGAAATCATAAAATCAAACATGAGAACAAGTGGATACGTGTAGAAGATCACCCAGACGCAGTTCCAACCCAGCGTTCGAAACTCTTGTACTGTTTGAACACGGACCTTCATACGATTCCGATTGAAGGCAATGTATACAAGGACTACGAAGAAACGAGCAATCCTGAAATACTGAAAAGGTTTTTTGAACTCGTTGAAAAGAAGTATGGAACTCATCACAACCCTGCAAAACTAGAGAATCCCCTGACGCACGTGCTTACAGGGGTAAGACCGTATACATTGGTTTTGAAAGACAACAAGGAACGTGTCAGAGCAGACAGTGTAAAGATTGGAGATACTTTATATCTCGGCGGAAGAGTTATAGGAATTATAAAGCATAGACTGTTTGATAGTACAGAATACGAAGGAATACGAATGGCACTAGGAACCTGGGTATTAAAAGATGACGGAGTCCATGCCGTATCAGAAGAAGAAGTCACCACGGTTCCATATCGATTTTGCCAATTTTTAACCGAAAATGGGTGCTTTGTTGCAATTGGCAACAACAATGTAGAAGTCACTATTTTGGACGATCAAGAAGTTACTGATGAAAGCATTCATGACTGGCGTGATAATGAAATCCAAAAAGAAGAGGTATAAAAATAATGGATGCTCTATCAATTGGAGCCGTCATAATAGGTCCCATCATAATTTTGGGATTTATCATGTGGGGAGTTGTTCAGTCCAATTATCAAGAAATCAAGGACGAATGGGTCAAGTATCGCTGTAATCCCTTGTACATGCCGTTTACATCCATGTTTTCAGAAACAGGAACGACTGAAAATTTCATGTATTGCACCAATTCCTATGCAGAAAAGATATTTGAAATTCTGTCAGAACCAGTTCATTTAATGTTTTCCGTTATTACGGGAACTATAAAAATCATCTTGGAGTCTTTGAATCAGTTCCGTGCCTTTACGACGGGCATGCAAAATTTCATTCTTTCGTATGCAAAGGACTTTTTCGGAAAGATTGGAAATTCCTTTGGAGGACTTGTTAGTTTGTTGAATCGTACTCGAGATCTTACACAGAGAATAGTTGGAAGTGCTGGATACACTGCCGTTATTGCTTCTACATCTGTAAATTTTTTAATTTCTGTTTTTGACTTTTCAATGAGTCTTTTGCGTGCTCTTGTTGGAATCATTTTCGGTCTAGGAATTCTTTTAAGTATAGTATTCCCTCCGTTATTGGCATTCTTTATTCCAATCGGCGCTGCACTAGGAATGACGTATAGTTGCTTTCATCCAGAAACGTGTATCCAAATGAAGAATGGAACTCAGAAATATTTGAAAGATGTCAAAGTAGGAGATGACATATCCGGGGGGCGCGTAACTGCTGTAATGAGATTTACTGCAAAGGACATTCACCTCTACAATTATTGCGGCGTTATCGTTGCCGGAAATCATTTAGTATACGAATTCAAAGAATGGAAATATGTAAAGGATGCACTCTTGTCATACATGTATTTGGAAGAGAATCCTGCCGAAATCATATGCCTAAATACCGACACACACAAGATACAAATAAATGGAATAACCTTTTCCGATTACGAAGAATGCGACGACGAACCTCCATCCTACGAACCACTTTCTCCTGAAGATACCATAGATGATATACCACTAGAATATCTTGAACCTGGAATGTGTACAAGTTATGGAAATATAATGGGTATTGTATATCTTGAAAACAACAAGATGCAAATTTTTATTGACAACCCGACGGGTGAATTCGTAATAAATAATTCAACAACAGTTCGTGATTATCCAGATAGTCATGACATACATGACTTGGAAGAAATTCAAAAACGAGTCCTTCAAAAATTAAATGGAACAACATAAATAATGAAAGATAAGACTAGCGTAGTTATGGGTGTTGGTTTGGCAGCATTTGTTGTAGGAATGCTACTTCGTTATGTCTTTGTAAAAAGAGAAGGTTTCTTCCAGCAGGATATCGGTGCTCCAGTGACGGGAGGAGAAGATGGTGTTTATTCTGGAATTGACATATCGAACGGAAATTCTTGGTCGCCGGCAAATGCACCGACTCCTCTGAAACCGTATGAAGCAGCAGATGATTCTCAACTGTTTGCATTCCAGAACTCTGAATTCAAACCCGAATGCTGCCCGTCAAGTATTATGAATGATGTAGGTTGTCTGTGCCTCACGGACAAGGAAGAAAAGGAACTTGCCTACCGTGGAGGAAATCGTGTATCCTTATAAGTTTAAACGTACACAGATACCTGCAATTAATGGCATTTTTTCTTCGTTCTCCGTTCGAAAAATCAAAAACAATAGTAAAGTTTCGTATTTCGAAAATTTATAATCGCCGATGTATTTTTGGTTCGTTTGATAATAAAAATATGTGCATTCCAGAATTGTTCAAGGCAGGATATATGATTAACGAGCGAGGAATTTTGATTAAAATAAATCCAAAAGATCTTTATTGGTTTCACTATGAAGATGTTAACAAGATGTTAATTTTTGACCACTTTCATCTTCCACACTATACAAAAGAAGGCGATACGTTATTGTATTTAGAGTAAACTTGTGCGGGTAGTATAAATGGACGTCCAAACTATTTTGAAAGACTGTCTCAAAGAAGTTTGTACGGATTTCCCAGATGTAGCACATATACTTCATGAAAATTACCCTGTAGAACTTGATTTTGAAAAAGAGGTTGATTATTTCAAGCAGGTTCTTCAACCTCATTTTATGAAAATTGTTCAAAAGGATAGCACGCTTTTTGATGAACCGAGATTTTTTCTGAGAGGTGTTGATTTTTCAGTCTTGATAAAGGATGCAAATTCAAAACTCACAGAGAAACTATGGACATACACAAGACTTTTGTTGGTGTGTTCGTATTTGGGTGCCGACATTATGAATACCATTAAGCAACTATGGTCAAAGTTTACGGGCAAGGCAGAAACGGACGAAATTGATGAAGTCCTGCAGGATGAAAAGACGCACAGTGGAATCCAGGACATGTTAGAGACATTTAAGGATACTCGTATTTTCAAACTGTCCATGGAAGTGATGGAAAATATCAACTTGGAGAAACTTGGTATACCCGAAATAGACTTCACAGACATTGGGGGCATCGTTGAAATGGTACGTAACCCAGAGCACCCAGTTACAAGAAAAGCAATAAGCAGTGTACAGGGATTAATTGAAGAAAAGATGAAAAAGGGAAGTCTTCGCAGGGAAGACTTTATTGCCGAAATTGAAATGCTCAAGGAAAAGTTCAAGAGTTCTCTTGGAAAATTATTCAAGACTGAATTATTTGGCGATACAACCGGTCGCGAAGTTCAGAGTGCAAATACGCTCATGTCAAATCATCCAGATGCAAGAAGAGCACGTATGTTGGCAAGACTACAGCGAAAGTTAGGTAAATAATATGACAATAATAAATTAATGAGTCGCGAGGTTTTTTGGTTAAACGACCCTGCTAATCTTTTCAAAAGATGGGATAGATTTGTTCCTACAAACAACATGACGGTTCCAGAAGCGCTAAATGCAGTTTTACGTTTCGTAATTTATGCAGGTGTCACTATATCTGTCGTTACACATAAAAGTATTTATCTTTTATTGATTCCTACCGTCATGTTTGTAACAATTGTACTTTACAACCTATTCCCTACTACACAGATACTAAAGGAGACATTCTCAACCAAGGTATCTGGTAAATACGCAACTCCCACATCAAACAATCCATTTATGAATGTCTTGTTTACCGATTATGTTGACGATCCCGACAGACCTGCTGCACCTCCAGATGTAACAAGTCCAAATATGGTGGGAAGCATTGACGAGGCATTTTCAAAGACGAATGACCTTTTCATGGATACGTCAGATAAATTTGCATTAGCACAATCTGCTCGTAACTGGGTAACACAGGCGTCTACGACGATTCCAAACGATCTTGACGGATTTCAAAAGTTTTTAAACAAGGATAATGTATCTCAAAAGTTACCATCGGAAAGTTATACTCTTGCAAAAGGAAGCGTGTCGTCTATTCCTCCTGGTCAGTTTCAATAAATTCTTCAATATCTGAAGGTGACATGAGAGCACCCGTATGATGTTTATTTTCTCCGTCTTTACCGTGAATGGCATATGTAGGAAACCCTGTTATGCCAGTCATCATTTCCGGAGGCATTGCTTCTTCTTCAACTTCTACAATTGTAAACCCAGACGGAGACTTCTTTTCGCAGAATTCTCTCCAAGGTTTTTCCGACATTTGACACGCAGGGCACGTTTCTCGGTATATGCGTATCAGCATGGGTACGTCTTTAGATAACTCCTCCTTCACCTTTTTACGATCAGTCTTTTTCGTATACTTTTTTGTCTTTGGCATTATAAATGGGTAACAATAATTCTGTCATTCCTGCCGTAAAACCGGTGGATAAACCTGCCCCTGTAAAACAGATATTCATGATGGATCTTTCAGGCGATGTCATCACCCATCAAACACTTCCAAGAGACAGGAAACTTCTCGGAAAGAATGTTTGACACCATGTCTGCATATACTTGAATCTCTTTTTGGGCATGCGGATCCAATCGAAGTTTACAAAGTCGGGCATATGCTGCAAGAGAACCTGTTTCAATAAATTCGGTATACATTGACTGTGGAAGCACAATGCGCGCCTGTTCTGGGCATACCTTGCGATCTAGAAGCGCTTGGTATAACTCAATAGAATTGTCCTGCAACTTTTTTATGAGGTCCATACACTCGTCATTTTCTGCAACTACTTCATTTGAACTCCCCTGCTTTACATTCGTGTCTCTTTGACGCAAAAAGTCAGGTACAAAGCACTCTGGTTTTTCATCTACATATCTTCGCGATACTTCATTGCGAGCAAACCCTATTTGGTGCCGATACCATTCGCGAGCAACAAAGATTGGCATGCAAATTCGAAATTGAACCTGTGGATGAAAAAACGGAGTAATGTGGTTATTTCGAGCAAGATACTTGATGAGTTTCTCGTCTTGAGGCGTCATAGATTTGCTTTCCTTGTGGAAAGACACTCGCGCCGCATTTACAACCATAAGGTCATCCCCAAATACTCCAAGAAGTTCTACCCTTGACATTGTATGTGAAACTAAATAATGTTAAAATAATAATGTCTCACCAATTTCAACTTACAAACTATACGAACGTATTTGGAGGTTGTATGCAAACGCTGTATCCTATTGGTAAGGATTTGTGGGTTGGAAAGACGTTTGACGGTCGAGCAAAACAGTTCAAAAGTATTCCCGAATATAATGCCTATTTGAATTCATTGAGTCGCTCAAGTCATGATTGTCCAGATGTATCGAGACCAATTGTTCAAAAAGGAGAAAAGGTTGATATTACTCCATTTTTTGGATTTTTAGAATTTAAATCCCAAAACCCCGTAGAACAATCGAAATATTCCGCAATGTCTCCCTATTGGTTAGGAACTGACGAAACAAACAAGGCACTTGACAGGGGAGAATTTAACAACGATTTATCGTAAGTTATACACTAATATACTTGTTTACCCATCGGGACGCCTGCTGCTGCCATTGGATTCGGAAGTTTCCATGCTTCCATTTCATTTGGATAAGTCTTGATGGGGTGTCCTTGGTTACCTCCATTTTCTCCTATCGGCGAATAACCACCTCTTTTAACACGTCGGATTGTTTTTCTAAGTTTGCGACGAAAACTCTTGCGATGTTTTTTACTATATTTTACCATTTATAAGTAAGCAAGAAATGTTGTCTACCAATGCCATAACAACTGGCGGAGTTATTTTTTTGATTTTATTGGGTCTTGTTCTGATACCTGCATATGAGCACTTTAAAGATGGTCAGGGTCGCGAAACAGATACACCGCCCAAACCAGATTGGTTAAAGGCAACGAATCCAAGAACCGGCGTGAAGGAAAAGTTCCCTCACGGCGACTACTACATTGAAGAACAGGAAAATACAGTTGGCGATTATAAACCAGAGGACCCGTTACCTGCCGAACAAAATTTTAGCAGCGATGAATCCTATATTGGAAAATACTTGCCGTTTTGGATAAAACCCACAGAACCGTTTGTAGATGAAAAAATTCATTCAAATGTTGAATTGATTCCTCCAGTTAGTGTTCCAAAAGTAGATCTGAGTTCTACTCTGGGAACGACGCCGGGTGCTGTAGCAGACGCAATGTCTTCGAGCAGACCCGAACCTGCTACAAATCTTACAGTGCCTAGACCAACTTTTTCTTATGGGACACATCGAGGGGCAGGTGAAGTGGATAATGACTATCTAAAGAAGAGTTCGCTTGTCCCATGTGTTAAAACTCGGCAAACGACCGAGACGGGAGCAAAGAGACGTTCTGTAATTCCAGGAACCATGCCGGGCGACGAAGAAAAACAAACATCTACAGTAGATGCACTCTCAAGAGTTCAAGACCAATACAATATAATGAAACCATTTAACATGTCGTTTACAACCGATACAGATGAACCTCAGGGATTTTTAAATTCTTTTAGTGCCTTCACAAGATAACAGACAATGTTTGGTCTTGTAAATTTTCGTGGAAGTTGTTGGGTGAATTCCGCATTGCAGTCTCTTTTTTCATGTCCTCCAGTGGAAAAACGATATGAAAACCGAGATAATGTAGACAAGGCAAATCCATATGATATATGTCTCGAATCGATTTATCGAAACAGGGGAGAAAGCGGTCTCAAGGAATTTTTTGAATGTGTCAAGACGTCCTATCTCCCTGCTGGAGAAAATATTGGAGATGCGCACGAGTTGATTGTTCATCTTTGTGACAAGTTGCCGTGGCTTGACAAGGAATTTCGGTACGAAACGGGAGATCAAATTTCCTGTAAAAACTGTGATTACAAGTATGTTAACAAGACATCTGCTGTTGATTTGCATTTAAATCCTTCTAAACTGAACATGCCGCTTTTGGATGCCGTTGTAGAATACATTCAACCGCATGAAATTTCTGAATGGAAATGCGAAAAATGTAACTTACACGGTTGTACCAAACAAGTGATATTTGGTAGTTTTCCAAACGTTTTAATGGTATGGTCGAATCCGATTGACTATTCTAGTCTGTTGGTGCTGAATGGAAAAAAATATTACTTGTTCGCCGTGATATGTTTCAATGGAGGGCATTGGTGGACGTATGCTAGAAAATTACCACCGGGTCATCCGTGGTATATATTAAACGATACACAAGTTCGACCCGTGTCGTCTAGTAAATTCCCGGTTGACCGCACTATGAGAGTCCTTCTTTATTTCCTGTATGAAAATTAATGGAGACACTCAAACTTGACACTTATTCAATTGTCTTATTAAGTTTTGCAGGTGTATCGGTTGTTGTTTTGTTGGTTCTTCTATTTGTAGATCCAATATCGTTTTTCGTAGTCGCACTTCTTCTTGCGATTTTAGGATTCATTCTTTTTTACTTTGGATTTATTCAACTAGACAAGACTACTAAAGAATTGGATGTTTTGTATACAACGGCACCTACACCGGAAGGTGTAATTTCAGAAACAAGTGCACTGCCTTCGTCGGATCTACAGCCGAGACAGTTGACTGGACCGGAAGTTTTTCACGTAGCAGACAATATATTTACATACGAAGAAGCACGCGCAGTGTGCAAGGCATATGACTCGGAACTTGCCTCCTATTCTCAGGTGGAACAAGCATACAACTCGGGAGCAGAGTGGTGTGGTTATGGTTGGAGCGAAGGCGGAATTGCCCTGTTTCCAACACAAGAGTCCACATGGAACAAACTACAAAAAGAACAGGATCCTGAAAAGAGAATGGAATGTGGTCGCCCCGGAATAAATGGTGGATATTTTGATCCGTCTACAAAGTTTGGAGTAAATTGTTATGGAGTCAAACCGAATAAGAAGACTACGCAAAAAACGCCAGAAGATTCTGCCATGAATCGTCTGATTGGACAAATAAAGGATAGACTCGATAAATTATTCGTGAGTCCATTCAATGACCACGTCTGGTCACAACCCAGAATTGTCTCCACAGAGACGAATGTAGACTTTGCTGGCAAAATTCGCGAAGGCACCAAAAAAACGACGCAGAATGTACTTGAAGGAGTAACAAATAGTTTTACAGATTTAATTTCGGGATTCAAAGTATAATATGTCAACTTGGACACCACGCGATGCTACAACTCAAGAATCGCGATGGGTGTTTCAAACACCTGTAAATGCTCAAGACGCACCACCCAGAAGTCCGTACATTGGTTCCTTTAATGTTCCCCTGTCTCGTGAAAGAATCCAACCCAACGTGTTTCAATGGTTATTGTATAAACCTCAAGAACATGCAATTCCTCCTTTTGAATATTTTAAAAATACTCGAGCGCCGTATAGAATGCTAAATTTTCGTCCTTCTCATTAAGTAATGATAGAGGTTGCGCTTTTTACTGGTGTTGGCTTATTAGGATATATACTAGCAAACCAATATCGTGAAGAAAAGGAAGTTTTAACCCGTCCCAAAGAGCATTTTGTTGTTCCCACTGCTCAACCGAATCCTACGAACGATCGTGTCGTGTATACACAGGATGCAAAGGGTCATAATAATATGGTTCCCTTTTTTGGTTCCAAGGTAACTCAAAACATGAGAACGGGAGCAAATGACTCAATTTTAGACACATTTACAGGTGCAGGAAATGAATATTTCCAAAAGAGAGAAATTCCCTCCCTGTTCGATGTACGCCCTGGAATGGACAATCCGTTTGGAAATGCCAACGAGAGCGACTTTATGCAATCACGCATGGTAGCAGGGAGTAAAATGAATAATGTATTTCCAATTGAACCAACTCGTGTTGGTCCTGGAATCAATGACGGATATAACAATCTTGGTACCGGAGGATACCAGCAATTTAATGTTTTGCAGGAATTTGCAAAACCTAGAACGACGGACGAATTGCGTACTGCAAACAAACCGAAACTTTCATATGACCAACCCGTGATTCCTGGATCGCATTACATTACTCAACCAGGTCTACAGGCACCCGTCATGAAGAATAGACCCGATACGTTTCAAGTTTTAACAGACGACAAGGGTGAACTCATGTATCTAAATACAACGACGGGAGCACAGGTAGCACCTGCGTCATTTCCGCAACAGTTGCTAAAGGAACAACAGAGAGAATCAACGAGCATTGAATACTATGGTCAGAGTGGAAATAGTGCAACAGTTGCTAATTACGTACGTTCATTTACAGAACCGTTTGAAGAATTTATGCGCTTGACGGTAGGAGAGTGGTTCGGTGTGGGCGGAGGTCAAGGTTCTGCCCAAGAAGGTTCCTACGTAGTAGATCCGTACTTGGTTGCGTATACCAATCCGGGCAGAGAATCTTCCATCGAAACCTTTTATACTGCTCCTGGTTACATTTCCATCAATTCTGGTGAAGCAACGTCGGGTGCTGTCAAGGTCAACAAGGATGAAGACATGCTCATCAATGTACGTCAGTTTGTTGACCCCGCAAATGTCGTGCCCACGACTGCAACAACCCAGCAGATTGGTTTGTATAGATACAATGAACCGTTGCCCCAAGATACAGAAGTGAAGCGGATGGAACCCGACATTCTTAATGCGTTTCGAGATAATCCATATACACAGAGTCTACAAAGTGTAGCATAAGATATATGGAGGAAATCATACATTCGTTATTGTATGGAAGTCTCCCCGTTGAACTTCCGAAAGACCTCACGCAGAAGGATCAACTTGAGATTGTCCGAGCAATATCTGCGAACCCGAGCGCGTTATCGAGACTGAAACACGCGGATCTTCCCGTTTTAAAAAGGTATATTGAGATTCTAAATCTTTCTTCAGAACACTAAAATATCCATAATCCTCTGTTTCAGAAGACATGGTTTTTAATTTATAAACAATATCATCGTGTGCTTCTTGAATTGTTTGTTTTCCCGTCAAACCCTTTACAACATTTTCAAGAGTTGCTTGTTTCTTCAAGTAAAAATTCACAAAATCTCTTGGTGTTTTTGCTTGATTTTGTAATTCTTCCTTTGACAAGAGAGTAACTGTTCCGCTTGTAGATATCGTGTCCTCCCGTGAAATTGGTTTGATGGGCAAAATTTGATGCGACATGTAAGATAGTCCAAAACAGCATATTGCTGACGCGCCAGCAATTGCAGAAATCATTATTATTTATTATTAACTATGAAACTCGTGGACGATTTTACATTAAAGAGAATACAGAATAATCTTTTAGAGTCTCGCGAGATTCAAAATTTACACGGGTCTTGGTGGTTTAATTTCCTCATGTTTGTTTTTATAGCAGGTATCTTTGTTTCCTTCATGTATTTTCAATATGTTTCTACTTCACAGGTATTGAAATCAGAAGAAACACGAAAGAATATTCCAATGACTGGATTTGCTTGGAATAATTCTGGAATAAGAAATGCGATTGATTTATAATGGAACGCCGTGGTGAACTTTTAAAGTTAAAATTTGACATGGTTTATCGCGGACTAAGTAGAGAAGCAGCAGAGGCAAGGTTCTCTCAAATCGTATCCGTGCAGACCCCAGTAGTTGTTACTGCGACAAGATGAACATTTTCTTTCTTCATTCGAACCCTAGAAAATGTGCTCGGTGGCACTGCGACAAGCATGTTGTCAAGATGATATTGGAATCTTGTCAACTCCTGTATACATGTCATTGGGCAAAGGCAAATCCTCCTCCGCTTATTCATATTGCTCCAAATGGTGGGTACAAACCAACACACCGTAAACATCCCTGTAATCTGTGGTTGCTCGAGTCCCTTGATAACTATGTCTGGTTGATACAGTTAACAAGAGAACTTATTTTGGAATACAGGTTTCGTTACGGAAACAAAATTCATAAATGCGAAGAGCATCTTCAATGGCTTTCTATGGTGTATCCTCAAAACCTGGAAAGTATCGGAATGACTCCTCCTAGGTGCGCGATGCCAGACGAATTTAAAATTTGTAAAAATCCTATCGTATGTTATCGTCTCTTTTACAAGAAATCAAAAGACAAAGAAAGAGGTATCGTAAAGTATACGTACAGACACAGGCCACATTTTCTAGACAGATAAGAATAATGACAGACTTGGGTCTTATAAAAGTTGAGACGTTGACTCCACAGTTAATTGTAGTAAAAGACTTTAAAAATATACGAATTCTTGACGACGGTGAACCATTTGTTGTAGCAAGAGTTGTGGGTAAGAGTCTTTTTTCGTCCAAACAGTCTGAATTTACAGCGCCAAACAAGAAGTTTAACTTGAAAGATACAGACGTTGTAACGGGCGCATTTATTCGTGCAAGCCCAGACATGGAAACTATGCGTACCGTAGACGAAAAAATATATCCTCTTGTGCCCGGTTCACAAGTTATAAATGGAATTGAACAATTAAGCGTTGATGTAAATCCAGATACGAAAAGAGTAATATTAAAAGGTGTTATACATGTAGAAGGTCAACCGTTTTCTCGCGGACGCCTTGTTTCTATTGATTTAAAAGGAACTCTTGAACAAGAAGACCCGAGTTTGAAAGGAAAACCTATAACTCCAATTACAGGTCCAGTGCCGGTAAGAAGACCTTTAACTTCAAATATGATGAGTAGAATATTGACACCTGTTATAGGCATACCTGCACCTGTAGCACCTACACCTGTAGCACCTGCAGCAGAACTACCACTGCCTACGACAGAAGTACTGCCACCTGCGGCAGAAGTACCGCCACCTGCAGCAGAAGTACCAGCACCTGCGGCAGAAGTACCACCACCTGCAGCGGAACTACCACCGCCTACGACAGAAGTACCACCGCCTACGACAGAAGTACCGCCACCTGCAGCAGAAGTACCAGCACCTGCAGCAGGAGTACCGCCACCTGCAGCAGAAGTACCAGCACCTGCGGCAGAAGTACCAGCACCTGCAGCAGGAGTACCGCCACCTGCAGCAGGAGTACCAGCACCTACGACAGAAGTACCGTCACCTGCGGCAGAAGTACCGCCACCTGCAGCAGAAGTACCGCCACCTGCAGCAGAAGTACCGCCACCTGCGGCAGAAGTACCAGCACCTGCGGCAGAAGTACCACCGTCCGCGACACCACCATCCGCGACATCATCGATTTCAACACAACGCCGTCGATTACAACCATTCTTTACTCTGAATACTCCTAGAAGTCAAACACCGTTTACTCAACTGCCTGCTAGTGATTTTTTTAGATTATTACAGGATACTTACAGGGACAGAGGTGAAACTGGCGTAAGAGAACTGTTAAGTAGATTAAACGCAGATGAAAAAAAGAGATTACAAGAGTATATAAAAGCAAATCAAGCGTTGAGAAACAGTTTACCAAGACCATTGACCGATCTTGTAGTAGTAGGTCCACCGCCGTCCGTAGAACCACTTAATTTACCACCTCCAGCAGAAGTACCACCGCCTACGACAGAAGTACCACCGCCTACGACAGAAGTACCGGCACCTGCAGCAGAAGTACCGGCACCTGCAGCAGAAGTACCACCGCCTACGACAGAAGTACCACCGCCTACGACAGAAGTACCACCGCCTACGACAGAAGTACCACCGCCTACGACAGAAGTACCACCGCC